>ERZ1027033.429-NODE-429-length-25349-cov-8.201629_pt1 | contig 25349 bp, 31 predicted proteins | sample MGYA00519444_ERZ1027033 | MGnify/ENA primary metagenome ERZ1027033 (study PRJEB26926, sample SAMN06164887) | human gut metagenome | biome: ENVO:00009003; feature: ENVO:2100002; material: ENVO:00002003 | host: Homo sapiens | place: USA | collected 2012 ...
AAAGCGGCATCGACATGGGCCGTGACCTGCTCCGCCGCTCCCATGTGCTGGTGGTCTGCGGCCACACCATGACCGAGGCCATGAAAAATGATATTGCCGTGGCCCAGCGGCTGGGAATTACCGCCACCACCCTTGAGGGCATCCTGACCGTCAAGGGACAGGGCAAACGCTGATGGAGTCTGTTTTTGAGGCTTTCATTTCAAATCCTGCCCTTTACAGTGCGGGGCATCTGGTGGGGGAAACGCTGCATTTCCCCACCAACACGGAGGAGGTGCAGTCCCTCTTAAAGCGGATCGGCGTGGACGGGGTGCGCTGCCAGGAATACTTTATTATCTCCTTTGACAGCGACATTCTCGGCCTTTATGACTATCTGGGCGAGTATGAAAACATTGACGAGCTCAACCATCTGGCCCATCTGCTAAAGGAGCTCTCCCCATCAGAACGGGAAACGCTGGAAGCGGTTATGGACAGCGGCCAGCATTGTGGCTCGGTGCAGGACTTGATCAACCTTACGCAAAATCTGGACTGCTACGACTTTCATCCCGGCGTGGACAATGAGGAAATGCTGGGCCGCCTTTATGTGGAGGATATGGAAAGTCTCGAAGTGCCGGATAATATAAAACCCTACTTTGACTTTGAAGCATACGGGCGGGACATTTCCATCAACGAAAACGGACACTTTGCACCGGGCGGCTATGTGACGAAGGTGAGTGACGATTTCCGGGAGGTCTACCACGGCCCCCAGGACATCCCCGCTGAACACAGGGTTTTTGCTTACCCCCAGCTTTCGATCCGGGAGCAGATGGCCGCTTATCAAGAAATTATTGACGGTTCCTCAAAGGAGGGGTTCCGGCGGCTGGCTGAAAAACACCACGAGGAACGGTAACGGGACTTCGAGACAATTTGTCCCAAGGCGAAAGGAGGCGGTGTAACTGATTGATGAAGAAATTTCCCGGAGCTCCATAGCGATTTCTGTCCGGGCCAGCAAGCTGACAGCCCGGGGGCTGGCCTATGTGCTCCGGGCGGCGGGCCGCCAGATCGCCAAACGGCATAAGAAAGCCCAAAGGCCCCACGGCAGGCAGAGCGTGAAAAAGCTCATGGCTCACGGCGAAAATGTGAACAGCATCGAGGTGGAGGCCCCGAAGCTCTTTGACCGTATGGCTCGCCGCTTCAATGTGGACTATGCCTTTTACAAAACCGGGCCGGACAAATACCTGCTGTTTTTCAAGGCGGGACAGGCGGATGCAATTACCGCCTGTTTTGAGCGGTACTCCCGCAGGCTTCTGGAACAGTCAAAATCCAGCCGCATCCCCATCCGGGAACAGCTCAAAAAAGCGGCGGAACAGCTTGTAAAGGAACCGCCCAAAACACAGGAACGGACAAAGGAGGTGGTTCGTGAAGAACGATAGCATCAAAAAATACCTTATTCCCAACATCCCGTATCTGTTTGTCCTGTGGGCCTTTCTCAAGCTGGGGACGGCCTACCGTCTGGCGGCGGGTGCGGATTTTGCTCATAAGCTCATGGGACTGGGCCAGACCATTGGCCCGGCCTTTGCTGACTTTGCCCCGGGGCTTGCTCCCTTTGACTGGCTCGTTGGCATTGTGGGGGCTGTGGCGTTCCGGGTGATGGTCTATGCGAAAAGTAAAAACGCCAAAAAATTTCGGCGGGATGAGGAGTATGGATCAGCCCGTTGGGGCTGTCCGAAAGATATAGCCCCTTTCGTAGATCCAAAGTTTGAAAACAACATCATTCTGACCGGGACGGAGTTCCTTACCATGAATACCCGTCCGAAAAATCCGGCCAACGCCCGCAACCTCAATGCCTGTGTGATCGGTTCGTCCGGCTCCGGCAAAACCCGGTTCTGGCTTACCCCGCAGATTTTGCAGGCCAGCGCAGACAAAAACGGCGGATGCAGCTATGTGTGTGTCGATCCCAAAGGAGGCGTTCTCGGGCAGGTGGGCCACTTCCTGCAAAAGCGTGGGTATCGGATCAAGGTGTTCAATTCCATTGATTTCACAAAATCCATGCACTATAACCCGCTGGCGTACATCCGCAACGAAGCCGACATCCTTAAATTTGTGGACGCTCTCATTTCCAACACCAAAGGCGAGGGCAAGGAAGGCGATCCGTTCTGGACAAAATCGGAAACGCTGCTTTACTGCGCCCTCATCGCCTATATCATTTTTGAGGGCCCCGCTGAGGATCGGAACATGAACACATTGGTTGACATGATTTCCGGGATGGAGGTCAAGGAGGATGACGAGGATTTTATGAACGCCGTGGACTATATGTTTGCGGGCCTGGAAAAACGAAAGCCGGATTGCTTTGCGGTCAAGCAGTATAAAAAGTACAAACTGGCCAGCGGCAAAACAGCAAAGTCGATCCTTATTTCCTGCGGTGCAAGGCTGGCTCCCTTTGACATCCCCCAGCTTAGGGAGGTCATGGCCTATGACGAGCTGGAGCTTGACCGCATCGGGGATCGAAAAACGGCGGTGTTCTTTATCATCTCGGACACTACGCAAACCTATAATTTCCTTGTGGCTCTGGCCTTTTCGCAGATGTTCAATCTGCTGTGCGAGAGGGCCGACAATGTTCACGGAGGCCGCCTGCCCCACCATGTACGGGTGCTGTGGGACGAGGCCGCCAACACAGGACAGGTTCCCCAGCTTGAAAAGATCGTGGCTGTTATCCGTTCCCGTGAGATCAGCCTGACGCTGTTCTACCAGCAGTTGGCCCAGTGTAAGGCGATTTACGATAAACACGCCGAAACCATTTTGGGAAATATGGACAGCGTGATATTCCTCGGAGGCCGGGAGGCCAGCACCATCAAGGAAATATCCGAGAACTGGCTGGGTAAGGCTACAATCTCCATGCAGACGGACAGTCGCTCCCGTGGCCAGTCGGAAAGCTACAGTCAAAATAACCAGCGGCTGGGCCGGGAGCTGATGACACCCAGCGAACTGGCGACCATGCCCGGGGATAAGTGCATTTTACAGCTTCGGGGCCTGCCCCCGTTCTATTCCCCGAAATACGATTTGAAAAAGCACCCGAACTACCGATATACGGCTGAAGCCGACAAAAAGAAAAACGCCTTTGACCTTGACCGGCTCATTAACCGCAAAAGGCGGCCCGGGCCGGACGAGATGTGTGAGGTGTATGCCGTGGCTGTGCCGGATGATGGGCTCACAAGCGAGGACGAGGACATCCTCAATTATGATGACATCGACGATCCGGACGCCTTTGCATAAATAGGGCTTTGGGACAAAGTGTCCCGAAGTATGTAACTCGCCGCCAGAAATGGCGGTTTTTTTCATGGCCGGGAATACCCCGGAGAAAAGGAGGCTCTATGCAGTTTTTCACTTCCGCTATTGATACTTTGCAGACTCTTGTTGTAGCCCTCGGCGCTGGACTTGGCGTGTGGGGTGTTGTCAATCTGCTGGAGGGCTATGGATCGGACAACCCAGGTTCCAAAAGCCAGGGCATGAAACAGCTCATGGCTGGCGGCGGCATCATCCTTTTGGGAACCACGCTGATCCCCCTGCTGTCTGGCTTGTTCTAAGGAGGGCTTATGGATTTTCTCACCGACTGGCTCACGAACTGGCTGAAAGAGCTGTTGATCAGCGGCATCATGGGGAACCTCGAAGGGCTCTTTGATACCGTCAATGCCAAAGTCGGAGAGATTGCGGTACAGGTAGGGACTACCCCGGCGGCATGGAACGCCGGGGTTTTCTCCCTCATCCGCCAGCTTTCCGAAACGGTGATCCTGCCGATTGCCGGATTGGTGCTGACCTTTGTTGCCACCTACGAGCTGATACAGATGCTTTTGGAAAAGAACAATATGCACGAGTTTGATGTGGCGAATATCTACAAATGGGTATTCAAGACCGCTTGTGCCATCCTCATTCTTTCCAACACCTTTGATATTGTCATGGCGGTGTTCGATGTGTCGCAGAGCGTGATTGCGGATGCGGCGGGGCTCATTCAGGGCTCCACCGACATTACGCCGGATATGCTGGCGGAGCTGGAAACCACGCTGGAGGGCATGGACTTGGGGCCGCTCCTTGGCCTGTGGCTCCAGTCCTCTGTAATCGGGCTGACCATGCAGATCATGGGGATCATCATTTTCGTTCTGGTGTACGGAAGAATGATTGAAATATATTTAATGACCAGTTTAGCACCCCTGCCCGTTGCCACGCTTTCCAACCGGGAGCTGGGCGGCACAGGGCAGAACTACCTAAAATCCCTGTTCGCCGTGGGCTTTCAAGGGATGCTCATACTGGTCTGTGTTGCGATCTATGCGGTGCTCATCCAAGGCATCGCCACAGGCGGCGATCCGATTGGAGCGATATGGGGAACCGTAGGCTATACGGTTCTTCTGTGCTTCATGCTGTTTAAGACAGGCGGCATCGCCCAGCGCATCTTCGGGGCGCATTAAACGGACGGACTTCGGGACAATTTGTCCCGAGGCCGGGAAAGGAGGAAACGATTTTGGATAAGGATGTCATATTAACCCCGGAACAGATCGCCGCCGAGGAGCGGCGCTGGCTGTTCGATGCGCCGATTGCGGAGCTGGCCGAGGTAAAAGGCGTGACGGTGGACGAGGCGGTTAAGCTGCGGACGGACGCAATTTTGCAGGAGGCCGCTGTTCCCATCGAAGTCACGGTTCGCCCGATTGAGCCTCAGGGCAAGCTCATCGGCTTTGCCAGCGTCAACTATGGCGGTGTAGTGATTGACGATTTCAAGGTGGTGGATGGCAAGAACGGGATTTTCCTTGGAGCTCCCAGCAAACCCGATCCCACCAGCAGGACGGGCTACCGCTCCACGGTGCGGATCAATGACCGGGCCACCCAGGAGCGGCTCAATGCGGCGGGAGCCCAGGCGTACCATTCAGCGGTGGAAAAGCTCATCGCCCGGGCCGAGGCAGTCCGCCCCACCCCGATCAAGGAGCAGATGGCACAGGCCGCAAGGGAGGCCGGGAAGGAAAATGCCGCCCGAACCGCCCCGGCAAAGAAAAAGGAGGCCCGGGATGACAGGTGATGTGACTTCGAGACAAATTGTCCCGAAGTCTCCAGCCTGCCCGGAGGGGCTGTTTTTGATGGACGGGATTGAAGGGCTGCGCTCTTTGCCGAAGCACTCGGTTGATATGCTCCTTACCGATCCGCCCTATGGCACTACCCGGAACTTTTGGGATGTGCCGCTCCCGCTCCCGGAGCTGTGGGAGGCGGTCAAGTGGGCTGTCAAGCCGGATGGCGCAGTGCTGTTTTTCGCACAATGCCCCTATGATAAGGTACTGGGGGCATCCAACCTCTCTATGCTCCGCTATGAATGGGTGTGGTACAAAAGCAGGTGTACTGGCTTTCTCAATGCAAGGCGGGCTCCCCTAAAGCGGACGGAAAACATTCTGGTGTTTTATCAAAAATTGCCCTATTACGATCCGCAGTTTGAACAGGGCAAGCCCTATAAGAAAATTTCCCGGACAGGGGACAACAGCCCCAACTATGGAAAATTCCTGCGTTCCAGCAGTGGATCAGAGGATGGCCTGCGTTTCCCCGGAAACCTGCTGGCCTTTTCTTCTGTACAGCGTACCGTCCACCCCACGCAGAAACCCGTGGAGCTGTGCGAGTATCTCATCAGAACCTATACCCGGCCCGGGGAGCTGGTGGCAGACATCTGCGCTGGCTCCGGCACGACTGCTGTGGCTGCTGTCAATACAGGCCGCCGCTTTGTATGCTTTGAAACCGCCCCGGCCTTTTACGCCCCGGCTACAGAACGCATCCGGCTGGCTACTGAGGCAGTCAAAGCCGGGCAGAAAGGAGTATGACTATCGGAAACTATTCTATCATTTACGCTGATCCCCCTTGGCAGTACCAGCGCAATAAGGTACAGGGGGCGGCAGAAAACCATTATCCCACAATGGGGATTGACGAGCTGTGTGCGCTCCCGGTGGCTGATCTGGCCGCCCCGGACAGCGCACTTTTTTTGTGGGCGACTTTCCCCCAGCTCCCGGAGGCCCTGCGGCTCATAGAGGCGTGGGGCTTCCGCTATAAGTCGGTGGCCTTTGTGTGGCTCAAAAAGAATAAAAAGGCAGACAGTTGGTTTTATGGTCTTGGCTTCTGGACGAGGGGAAATGCGGAAATCTGCCTGCTGGCTACCAAGGGCCATCCCAAACGGCAGGCGGCAAATATCCATCAGTTTATCATTTCCCCGATTGAAGCCCACAGCAAAAAGCCGGACGAGGCCCGGGAAAAGATTGTGGCCCTCATGGGCGACCTGCCCCGGGTGGAGCTCTTTGCCAGACAGTCCCCGCCCGGCTGGGAGGTGTGGGGAAATGAAGTGAAAAGCACGATCCCGGACTTTGGGACAAAGTGTCCCGAGGTTAAAGGGGCCGGAAAGGAGGCTGATCCATGCCCTATGTGAATGTACCCAACGACTTATCCAAAATCAAAACCAAGATGGCCTTTAACCTTACCAAACGCCAGCTTATCTGCTTCGGCTGTGCGGCGGCGGTGGGCATCCCGTCCTATCTGCTGGCCCGGGGCTCCATCGGCAATACCGGGGCCATGTTCTTGATGCTGGTCGTGATGCTCCCGGCGTTTCTGCTGGCCATGTATGAAAAAGACGGGCTCCCGGCGGAAAAGGTGCTGAAAAACATCATACGGGCCCGGTTTCTGCGGCCCGGAGTCAGGCCCTATCAGACACAAAACATTTACGCCCCCTTTGCCGGACGGGGCGCTGTGAGAAAGGAGGATGCGATTGCGAAAGGCAAATCCAACCAGCGGAAGAAAAACCGCAAAGGCTAAAAACCGGGCGGCCATGTCCGCCCAGCAGACGATCCCCTATGTGGCGATGCACCCGGACGGGGTATGCAAGCTCCCCGGCGGGCTCTACACAAAGACCGTGGAATATGAGGACATCAATTATTCCGTGGCATCCACCGAGGATCAGACTGCGATCTTTGGCGGCTGGAGCTCATTCCTCAACTACTTTGACAGCTCCCTGCCGTTCCAGCTTTCCTTTATCAACCGCCGCTCCCACTCCCGGAGCCGCTATAAGGTAAACATTCCCCAGGCGGATGATGATTTTAACAGCGTCCGGGAGGAATTTACCGGGATGCTGAAAAACCAGATCGCCCGGTCTAACAACGGGATTGAACGCTCCAAGTACATTACTTTCGGCATCCCAGCCGGAGGGATCGTGGAGGCCCGGCCCCGTCTGGAGCGTGTGGAGGCCGATGTGATGGGCAACTTTAAGCGGCTGGGTGTTCCCTGTGAACCGATGGACGGGCGGGCAAGGCTGGCCCTGCTTCACAGCCAGATGCATCCGGGCAACCGGGAACCGTTCCGCTTTTCATGGAAGGACATCCCGCAGACGGGGCTCGGCACCAAGGACTATATCGCCCCGGACAGCTTTGACTTCCGGCACTCCCGCCTGTTCCGGGTGGGCCAGTATTGGGGCGCTGTTTCCTACTTGCAGATTTTAGCGTCTGAGCTCTCGGATAAACTGCTGGCAGAAATTCTGGAGCTGGATGCGGAAATGACTGTAACCCTCCATATCCAGACGGTGGATCAGCTAAAGGCTATCAAAACCATCAAGGGAAAAATCTCCGACATCGGGAAAATGAAGGTGGAGGAACAGCGGAAGGCTGTCCGGGCCGGGTACGATCCCGACATTCTCCCGCCCGACCTCATTACCTTTTCCAAGGATGCGGCGGAGCTCCTTGCCGACCTCCAGTCCCGCAACGAGAGAATGTTCCTTTTGACTTTTACGGTAGTCAATATGGCCCCTACCCGCCAGCGGCTGGAAAATGATGTGTTTACCGTGGGCGGCATCGCACAGAAATACAACTGCGCCCTCAAGCGGCTGGACTGGCAACAGGAGCAGGGCTTTGTGTCCTCGCTGGCCCTCGGCTACAACGAAGTGGAGATCCAGCGTGGTATGACAACCAGCTCCACGGCAATTTTCATCCCCTTTATGACAAGGGAGCTGCGGATGGACGGACAGGCCCTCTACTATGGCATGAACGCCCTTTCCCGCAATGTCATTATGGCTGACCGCAAAAAGCTGAAGTCGGCCAACGGAATGTACCTCGGCTCTACGGGCTCGGGAAAATCCTTTGCGGCAAAGCGGGAACTGCTCAATGTCTTTCTGACCATTCCCCAGGATCGGATTATCATTGTTGATCCGATGGGCGAATATGCCCCGCTGGTTCGCAGGCTGGGCGGACAGGTGATCGAGATTGCCCCGGACAGCCCCCACCACCTAAACCCGATGGATGTGGAGCTTAACATGGCCGCCGGGGAGAGCCCTCTTTCCATGAAGGCGGATTTTTTGCTTTCCCTGTGCGAGCTGGTGGTAGGCGGAAAGGAAGGCTTACAGCCCATCGAAAAGACAGTTGTTGACCGCTGTGTGCGGCTGGTGTACCGGGAACAGGCCCTTGGGCTTGATACAGGAAAAACCCCGCTTTTGCAGGACTTGTACGAGGAGCTCTTAAAACAGCCGGAGCCCGAGGCCCGGCGTGTGGCAACTGCCCTTGAGCTCTACTGCACCGGCTCCCTCAACCTGTTTAACCATCCCACGAATGTGAAAACCGACAGCCGGGTGGTGTGTATCGTGCTGAAAAACATGGGAGAAAACCTCCGCAAGATCGCCATGCACATCACAAATGAATTTGTGTCCCAGGCGGTAGATACCAACTTCCGGGAGGGTGTGGCGACATGGTGCTATTTCGATGAGTTCCATGTCCTGCTCCGTGATCCGCTGACCGCCAGCTATTTTGTGGCGGTGTGGAAAATGCTGAGAAAGAAAGGCTGCGTTCCCAGCGCCCTCACGCAGAATGTGAAAGACCTTCTGGCCAGCCGGGAGATCGAGAACATTCTGGATAACACCGACTTTATGATTTTGCTCTCGCAGGCTCAGAGTGACCGGGCGATTTTGGCAAGACAGCTCGGTATTTCCGAGCACCAGCTTTCCTACATTACCCACTCTAATTCCGGCGAGGGCCTGCTGTTTTACGGGAATGTGACCATCCCGTTTGTGGATCGGTTCCCGAAGGGGGAAATCTATGACCTCTTAACCACCCGACCGGAGGATATGAAGAATGAAGCGAAAACCGAATAAACCACGCCCGGAGGCCCAAACGCATACCGAACCCGGAAACGGGGCTGCCGACCCCGGCGGCTCTGCTTTTGGGGCTGGCTCTGAACAGGAGCCCGGGGCGGCTGGCACTTCGGGACAAAGTGTCCCAAAGTCAAAATTTCGCCAAAAAAGCCAGCAGGAACAAGCGGCGGCATCCAAGCTCCGTATGGAAAAGCGGGGCGAAAAACGGGAGGCCGCCTGGGAAAAGCTGGCAAAGCAGAAGCCGCCCAAACAAAAAGGCCCGATCCGTAAGGCGGCGGGGGCCGCCGGATGGGGCGTTCACGGCTTTGTGCATGGCAAGCTCTACGAGGTGGAGCAGGAAAATGTAGGAACCGAAGGGGCCCACCGCTCGGAGCTTGCCGGGGAGGTTGTCCTGCGGCATGGCTCCCGGTTTGTAAAACGCAAAGTCCGGGAACACCCGGCCAGGGCAGTTAGCCGGGCCGAGGCCAGGTATCAGAAAGCGGCGGCGGATTATCATTTCCACACCGCCGCACAGGAGCGCCCGGAGCTTTCCCAAAACTATTTTACCCGGTACTGGCAGAAACAGCGGCTTAGAAGGCAATACCAGAAGCGGGCGAAGGAGGCCGCAAAACAGAGCGCAAAAGCCGCCGGGAAAACAGCCGCCGCCACGGAAAAGCTGACAGCCCGGGCCGCCGGGTTTGTGAAGCGCCATCCAGTCGGATGCCTGCTGGCACTGGCCTGTGTCCTTGTGATCGTCCTGCTCCAGTCCTGTTCGTCCTCACTGGTGTCCATCGGCAACGCCGGAGCCGGGGCGCTGGGAGCCACCACTTACCCCTCTGAGGATGAGGCGATTTTAGGGGCGGAGGCGGCTTATGCCGGGCTGGAGGCAGAACTGCAAACCTACCTTGATACCTACGAAAGCACCCACGATTATGACGAGTACCACTTCGATCTGGACGAGATCGAACACGATCCCTATGTGCTCATTTCCCTGCTGTCGGCGCTCCATGAGGGGGAATGGACGCTTTCACAGGTGGAGGGCTCCCTGCAAATGCTCTTTGACCGCCAGTATATTCTGACGGAGCGTGTGGAGGTGGAGACACGCTATGACAGCGACGATGAACCCTATTCGTGGTACATCTGCTATGTGACGCTGGAAAACAAAAACCTGTCCCACCTGCCTGTTTCCCTGTTGAGCGAAGAACAGATGTCCCGGTACTCCATCTATATGTCCACCCTCGGCAACCGTCCCGACCTGTTTCCCGACTCCCCCTATGTGGACAAATACATTACCAACCCGCCGGAGGGCTATGAGGTTCCGGGGGAATATCTGGACGATGAAACATTCGCCGCTATTTTCTCGGAGGCAGAGAAATACATCGGCTATCCCTATGTGTGGGGCGGCTCCAGCCCGTCTACATCCTTTGACTGCTCCGGCTATGTGTCATGGGTGATCAATCATTCCGGCTGGAATGTGGGCCGCCTTGGGGCGCAGGGGCTTTACAACATCTGTACTCCGACCAGCTCCCCAAGGCCCGGCGACCTTGTGTTTTTCAAGGGAACCTATGATACCCCGGGCGTGAGCCACTGTGGGATTTATGTAGGCGATGGGCGGATGCTCCACTGTGGCGATCCCATCGGATACGCAAACTTAAATACAAGCTACTGGCAGTCTCATTTTTACGCCTACGGGCGTTTACCATGATTGGAGGTCATTTATGGCAACGGCAAAAAGCATGAAAATCCAGGCCGAGATTGATAAGGTCAAGGCCAAAATCAGCGAACAGCAGGCCCGGCTCAAGGAGCTGGAGCAGAAAAAGCTGGAGGCGGAAAACAGTGAGATCGTGGACATCGTGCGTGGCATGAGCATCCCTCTTGCGGAGCTGCCCCTGCTGTTTGAAAAGCTGAAAGGCGGCGGGGCTTTGGGACAAAGTGTCCCGAAGTCCGAGGATGAGGAAAAGGAGGAAAACTGAATATGAAACGGTTTCGAGTTTTGACAGCGGCGCTTTGTGCCGCTGTTTTGTTATGCGGCTTTAGCGTTCCCGCCTATGCCTACGCAGGCGGCGGCGAGGGCGAGGACTACGGCGATCCCACAATGGAAACCCCGGCCCCGGAGCCGACTATTACGCCGGGCGAGGGCTTTTCCGAGGAGGGAAACCTTGTAACCCGTGATCTGCTCTATGACGAGCACACCAACAAGCAGTTTATTACCATCCAGACCAGCGGCGGCAATACCTTTTACATTGTCATTGATTATGACAAGCCTGTGGACGAGGAAGGCGAACAGTATGAAACCTACTTTTTCAGCGTTGTGGATGAGGGGGATCTGCTGGCCGCAGCCGAGGCCGCTGGCGTGGAACAGGCGGTCTGCTCCTGTCCGGAGAAATGTGCGGCGGGGGCTGTCAATACCGACTGCCCGGTATGCTCTGTCAATATGGGGAAATGCGTAGGCGCAGAGCCGGAGCCCGAGCCTGCCCCGGAGCCTGAGCCGGAACCCGAGAAGCCGGGCAACGCCGGAATGATCCTTTTGGTGCTGGCTGTCATGGGTATCGGCGGCGGGGCCGCATGGTATTTCAAGATTTACCGTCCGAAACACCAGCAGGCTGACCAACCTGAGGAGGACGATGGCGGGGAGTACCCGGACTATGACGAGTTTGAAGATGACGGCCCCCCGTGGGACGAGGAGGACGAAACCGAAGAAAAGGAGGAAATCAGATGAATTTTACCAGCAGTCCCTTTGAACGAATGATGAAAGAAAAACCCCGTCCCCAGGCTCCCGCTGAGAACAGGCCGCCCAGGGGCTCCGCCTGTTATGCCTGCTGTTACTGGCGGGGGATCGCCTGTGTGTCCTGCTACAAGGAGCTTTTGAAGGCCGGGGCTGGCGGGAGGTGATGGATTGTCCCGTGAACTGACACGCAAGGAAAAGACAGCGATCCGCTCTCTTGTGGTAACATGGTGCGCCAACTATGACCGGGAATACGGATGCCTGCCGCTGGATAGCGATTGCTATATGCTGGGTAAATGCTGGACGGGATCATACTGCCGCTATTTCCGGGAGTCCGTCCTGCCCCTTGATCCGGCGCTGGAAGCGTCCCTTATGAGCGAGGGCCCAAGACCGGATTTTAAGATATGCCCGGTATGCGGCGGGCCTGTTCCCCCGGACAGGCGGCAGGCGTACTGCTCGGCGGCCTGTGCAAAGAAAGCCCACCGCCGCCAGCAACGGGAATATATGCGGAAAAAGCGGGGTGCATCCGTTGACAATTAGGGCCTGCAAAACCCGCTTATTGCAAGGCTTTTCGGGGCCGTTCCGTTGGCCTGCCGTATCATTCTACGGTCTGGCCCCGTTTGCCCCGATACTGTCAACATCCATACAGCGGGACTTTGGGACAATTTGTCCCGAAGTACCCGCTTTCTGAGAGGAGGAATTATGCCGAAATATTACCCCATCAATGAGGAGGCCGCCCGGCGTGCCAAAAACGCCAACAGCTTTTCCGACTATGTTCCCGGCTCCGCTACCGCCGCTTACCGTGAAATGGTGGATCGGGCCTATGCTCTCGGGGAACGGCAGAAAGGGCGTGTCGATCCCATGTACCACGAAAAGATTGACGGGCTCATAGATCGCTATGCCCGCAAGCTGGCGGAGAACATCAACCAGAGCAATCTCATAGATGCCCGTGTACCCTCCATCCTCATCGCCGGAGGTTCCAACTTCCCGGTGCGGAAAAAGGAAAAGCAGAACGCCGCCCGGGATAAGAACATGGGCGAATATATGCAGATCGAGGGCCTGCTGGATAAGGTGCGCTCAACAGGTATGGGCGGGATCAGCGCAGACGATGACCGGGCTGTGGAAAAGCTGGAGGCAAAGCTGGCAGGGCTGGAGGCCATGCAGGAGGAAATGAAAACCGTCAATGCCTACTACCGCAAGCATAAAACGCTGGAGGGCTGTCCCGTCCTGTCCGCCGAGGAAATTGGAAAGCTCCAGTCCTCTATGGCATCCGACTGGCGCAAAAATCCCGTACCCTATCCGTCCTATCTGCTTACCAACAACAACGCCAACATCCGCCGCACACGCCAGCGCATTGAGGATTTGAAAAGCCAGTCGGAATATGCGGGCTGGGCCTTTCCCGGAGGGCAGGCGGAAATCAACGAAGGAGAAAACCGCTTGCAGCTCTTTTTTGAGGAAAAGCCCTCGGAGGAACAGCGGCGGGAACTGAAAAGCAACGGTTTCAAGTGGGCTCCCAGCCAGGGGGCATGGCAGAGACAGCTTACGAAAAATGCCATCTATGCGGCAGGCCGGATGGAGTTTTTACGCTCGGAGGATGGGCAGAGCCCTTACCAGCTCCAGCCCTTTGCCCGGAAAACGGAAAAGGATATGGCACGATGAAGGAGGTGTATTTGTGGACAAAAATCAAGGCTATTCCATCTTGAAGGCTGTGATGCTGGAAAATGGCAGGGGCTTTGCGCTGGGGCATCATCCCACAGCTCCATCCCCCTATGTCACATGGGCCTGTTACGATGATAAGAACGGCCAGCGGCAGTATGAATGGGGACATTACGGCAACGATCTGGCCGCTATGGAACAGGATTTTTCAGACCGGATAAAGGACTATCAGCGGCTTTACCATGTGGGGATCGTGCAGACCGAGGCCCCCGGCCTTTACAAGTATTACTCTACTCAGCGGCCTGTGGACATCGGGACATTCCCCAAACCGCCCCACAATGCCCCGGATGAGATCGTCAACTATGACCGCCGCATCCCGGTGGAGGGCGGCGCATTTCTGGCATGGGGGCATCTGACTTATACAAGGCCGCTGACCGAAAAGGAGGCGTCTGACTATGAGCTCCGTCCTGCCCCCGTCATTTCTGAATTATCCCGAAAAAACGATGACAGGCCCCTCTCGATTGCCCAGCAGATGAAAGAGGCCGGAGCTCTGGCAGAAGCCAGCCAGGGCGATCCCATCCATAAGAAAAAGGCCCTCGACCGGGGCGACCGATAGGAGGATTTGTATGGAAGAAAGATATAACCCGATGAAAAGTGCGGAGATCGCCACCGAGCACAATTACAATATGCTGGACGGTATTCTCAATAACCAGGCCCCACCCCCGGAGGAAAAGGAGCTGGATAAGGTTAAGGAACCGCCCCACAAGCGCCGGAGCCGGGAACGGGAGGAACGATGACAAAGAAACGCCGCCGCCCGATCCATCTCCATGTGATGGTGTCCGAGGAGGAGCAGGCCCTTATTCAACAGCGCATGGCCGAGGCGGGCATCCGCAATATGGGGGCCTATATGCGGAAAATGGCCCTCAATGGCTATGTGCTCCATGTTGACCTCTCGCCCGTCCGGGAGCTGGTATCGCTCCAGCGGCGGTGCTCAAACAACCTCAATCAAGTGGCGATCCAGGCCAACACCTACGGCGGGATTTATCCCGAGGAGATCGCCGCTCTGCAACGGGATTATGCCGCCCTGTGGGGGCCGCTGTCCGATCTGCTGAAAAAGCTTTCCGCATTGGTGGAGCTCTGATCCTGCCGGGGAGTGGCGTATGCCGCTCCCCGGTTTTCACTACTTCGGGACAATTTGTCCCGAGGTGCTGAAAGCCGGAGGCATCCTTGTTGTCCCTCCCGGACAGAGGTATAATTATCATGTAAGGAACCATAAACCACACTTTTCAAGGAGGTATCAAGCGATGCGGATCATTCTGAAACTTTTAGCGGCCCCCTTTGTTCTGGCCCTCACGCTCCTTGTGGCAGTATTGAATTTTGCTTTTTCCTTTGCGTCATGGGTGTTCTGCGCCCTGTCCTTTCTCTGTCTGATCGGAGCCCTGTTTGCTTTATTCACGGGGGATCGCTGGGGCATACAGGGGCTTGTGATCGCCTTTGCTGTTTCGCCCTTTGGCCTGCCCGCTGTGGCGGAGTGGCTCATTGACAAGCTGGACAGTCTCAACTACTCGTTAAAGAGTTTTATTACAGGATAACGCTTCGGGACAATTTGTCCCGAAGTCCTATGGACATTTAAGAAACAGATAGTCTATAATATCTTCATTAAGCATTAGTAGAGGTGCGGTATGATTATTTGGATTGATGGGGCTAATGGTGTTGGTAAATCTCATGTAGCCGCAAAACTTGAGGAACTCTTATCAAATAGAAATGCTGAATATATAGAGTCTGATTTGTATTGGGTGGAACTTATTCAAAACAATTTTTTGAAGGCATTGAATGGTTTTGAGCCATATAATAATAAATATTGCCTTGAAACAATTAGAACAGTGTTAGAAGAAAAATTTCAAAAACATAATAAGATGCCCATCATATCAATGTCTCTTGTTGATAAAAGATGTCAAGAAGAACTTTTAGATTATTTTGAAAAGAAAAATGTTCCGATGGTGCATATCATTCTTGAGGCAGAAAAAGAAACTATAATATCACGCATAGAAAATGATCCTATCCGGGATAACAACGCACAAAATCAGCAGAAATCGAAGATAGACTGGCAAATTCAATATTTAAGAATGGCATATCCGAGTGCAATTAGAATTAACACAGAAGGTAAATCTCTGGATGAAATAGCTAATGAGATCGTAACTTTGCTGTAAGAAAATAAGCAAGATGGCGGCTGGACGGACAGCCGCCGCTTTCTTTTGGAAGGAGGTGTGCTCACGGCTACAACTTATATCCGGCCCTACAAGGTGGTGGCTGGGAAAGGCTCTGTCCAGACAATGGAGGAACGCTTTGACTATGGGCTTAATCCGAAAAAGCTGGGAGCCCTGTCCTCATACCTCTGTGATCCGGCCACGGCTCCCGCTGAGTTTCTGCTGGTAAAGAGCCAGTACCAGGCGGAAACGGGCCGGGCCGTAGAGCGTGGAGCCCTGTTTTTCCAAATCCGGCAGGCGTTCCCGCCCGGCGAAGTGACAGCGGAGGAGGCCAACCAGATCGGCTATGAAACGGCCATGCGCTGGACGAAGGGAAAGTATCAGTTTTTTGTCTGCACCCACACAGACAAGGGCCACCTCCACAATCACATTTATTTCAATTCAACGGCCTTTGACTGCTCCCGGAAGTTCCATAATTTTATCGGCTCCAGTTTTGCCCTGCGGCGGCTCTCTGACCGGGTGTGCATTGAGCATGACCTCTCTGTGATCCAAAATCCCAAACAGCACAGCAAGGGCCGGTATCTCCATTATGGCCAGTGGATTGGGGAAAAGCCGCCCTCTGCAAAACAACGGGTGCGGCTGGCCATTGTGGAGGCTCTGCAAAAACAGCCCACCGATTTTCCGGCGTTTCTGAGGCTCATGGATGAGTCCGGTTTTCTGGTAAAGCATGGCCGTGGCGGTGTGATCTCGTTCCTTGCTCCCGGGCAGGATAAGCCCACCCGCCTGCGGGCATCCACCCTCGGGGATGGTTTTGATCCCGAGGACATCCGGGCTGTGATTGCCGGGGAGCGTCCGATCCCGGAGCTCCCGCAGGAGGCCCCGGCTTCTGCCCGTCGTGTCAATCTGATTATAGACATTCAAGAGCGCATGGCACAGGGCAAGGGCCCGGCCTATGAACGGTGGGCCAAGGTTTACAATCTGAAACAGATGGCTGCTGCGCTCCAGTACCTGCGGGAAAATGATCTGATGGACTATGAGGCGCTGGCGGCCAGTACAGAAAAGGCAGTCGAGCGTTTTCACACGCTGTCCGAGGAATTGCGGCAAACGGAGGCAGAGCTGGAAAAGACCTCCGGGCTCATGGCGGCTACTGTGGACTACGCCAAAACCCGGCCTGTGTTTGACGGTTACAAGGCGGCCCGGTACAGTAAAAAATATCTGTCGGAGCATGAGGCGGAGCTTGCCGCTTACCGGGCGGCCCGGGCCACTATGAATGAGCTTTTGGACGGTGCAAAACTGCCAAAGATGGCGGATATGAAAAAGTCCCGCCAGGAATTGGCGGGAAAGAAAAAAGCCCTCTATGCGGAATACCGCAAGGCCCAGGCGGATATGCGGCAGGCTGTGGCGGTCAAAGCGAACATTGATCATCTGCTCGGCGTAACGGACGGGCGGAAAAATAAGGCCCAGGAGCGATAGCGACAGGCCGCAGACAACAGGCGCATAGCGCCGGGACTTTGGGACAATTTGTCCCGAAGTCCAGCGGGTTTGGGGAGCTCCCCAACAAGCATTTTTGCGGGCCTGCGGCCAGCAAAAATTTCGGAGTGTGGCCACACCCGAATTGCTTGCCATTTCGTGCGCTTCCGCTACATGGCGCAAAAAAACGGAGGTCACGCTTTTCTTACGCATCCTCCGTTTCTCTGGCTTTCTTAATGCCCTCGGCTGTGGCTTCTATCACGACAAGCTCTTTTTCATTCATAGAATTTAGGAGCACATCGATGTGTTTTCTGCAAGAACTTGTCTGCGCCCCTCCGTCCGCATGAATAAACTGGTCAACTGAAATGTCAAACATAGTAATGAGTTTAACAAAAAGATCGAAGCTGGGATATTGACCTTTGTTCTCGATATTCATAATTGTACGGGAGTCACGGTCTACTAATTCCGCAACATAGGCTTGTGTCCAACCCTTTTCTTCTCTGGCTCTTTTGAGCGCCAGCCCGAGGCCGTGAAAGTCAAACCTTCTTTCATTTTGGTTCATTCTCATATCACCCTATATCATTCTACATTTCGTGTTAAATTATGAGAATGTAATGAAATTTTATGTTAGGTGGTATTTTATTTCACTGTGTAATGATTGATGTTTAGCTGGAATGGTACTAAAATTAGAACAAGTTGTAATTGACTTCTCCATAAAAAATCCATTGTTTTGTGATAATATATAACGGAAAAGGAGGCGTTCTTATGCAGAAAATTTTAGTTATTGAAGATGATATTGATATTCAAGATATATTGAAAAACCATCTGACCGACGCAGGGTATGATGTAGTGATTGCCGCTGATGGCGTAGCCGGAATTGCAAAGTTTGATGATACCATTAGTCTTGTGTTGCTGGACATTATGTTGCCTAAGATTGATGGCTATGGTGTATGTGAGGTTATTCGTCAAAAGTCGCAAGTTCCAATCATTATGCTTACCGCACTCTCAGACGAAGAAAACCAACTAAAAGGGTTTGAACAGCAGATTGATGACTATATTCCAAAACCTTTTTCCCCGAAAATTCTGTTGTGCAAGATTACCGCTATTCTTCGCCGTGGAACCGCTGAAAAAATAAATCCATCCCTGCTTATCTATAAAGAGCTAAGTATGGATATTGAAGGCTTCCATTTATATCATAAAGGCAGTGAAGTCGTTTTAACCAGCAAAGAGTTTGCACTGCTCAAGCTTATGTTGGAAAATCAAGGGAAAGTCTTTACAAGACAAATGCTGCTTGATCGGCTTTGGGATGATGACGCATTTGTGGAAGATCGCATTGTAGACAGCCACATAAAAAATATACGAAAAAAGTTGGATGCAGATTATATTGAAACTATTAGAGGGGTGGGATATAGAATTGATAAAGAACATTAAACAGAAACTATCCGTTAAAATATTTCTGATTACATTTGTCCTTTTAGGAATGGCTTGTAGCGGGACATATTTCTGCATCTCAAAACTTCTGCCTACAACTTATACAAAATTGCTCAATCAGGCAACAGAAACTGCGGCAATTGAACTGGTAGACCAGCTCACGGTCTATAATAGCTTTTCTGATTGCGAGGTTGCTCTCTCTGAGTTTTCCAAAGAAACCAACGCTGTATTTTGGGTAGAAGATCAGAATGGCAGTGTTATTTATCCTGCGGGAATATCTACGGAAACTGAAATTATCTCCGGCGATACAGCTATTACCTTTGATGAAAATGAACCGCTCATTGATGTGACTTCCTCTGGAAAAAACTCAACGAGTTTCTACCCTGTCATTTTGAAAGATGGAAGTACCTATACACTGGTAGTTCAAGTGGATTTGCTCGTTGTTCAGCAGACAGCAGAAGTCTTGTGGTCTATCTTCCCGTATGTAATTCTAATGATTTTTGCTTTGTCATTTCTGTGCTCATTGATCTACGCAAGATATATTACGCGGCCTATTGTTCGGTTAAGCAAAATATCAGAGGAAATGGCCTCGCTGGATTTTTCCGGCCAATGCAGTATGGCTCGGGAAGATGAATTGGGTTGTCTGGCTCAAAATCTCAATTCCCTGTCCACATCCTTGTCAACTGCGCTGAATGATCTGCACACCGCAAATGACCAACTAAAAGCAGACATCGAAAAAGAACAAGAATTAGAACGCCAGCGGGTAGATTTCTTTTCTGCGGCATCCCATGAATTGAAAACACCTTTAACAATCTTGAAAGGTCATCTGGCCGGTATGTTGAACAAAATCAGCGGATATGAAAACCACACGGAATATATGGAACGCTCTCTTGCTGTTGTAGAGCGGATGGAAAAGCTGGTCAAGGAACTGCTGTATGTTTCTAAAACGGATGGACCTCAGAAATCCGAATATAAAACCGTAGACTTTGCGGAAATAGTTCGGGTACAGATTGCCGCAGTAACAGACTTGTTAGAGGAAAAGAAACAGCGCCTTGAAGTCAATATTCCTGACCGCCTTTCCTGTGAAGTGGAACGAGCGCAGATGGAACGGGCAATTCAAAATATTTTAGTCAATGCTATCCGATATTCTCCAGATGGTGAATTGATCCGGGTATCTTTAGCCGAGGCTGACACTGCCGTTTGTTGTGAAGTTGAAAATACTGGAGTTCATATACCGGAGGATGCGCTTTCACACTTGTTTGAAGCGTTTTATCGTACAGATACTTCCCGCAATCGCAACACCGGCGGAACGGGTTTGGGGCTTTATATTGTTCGTAAAATTATGGAATTGCATAAAGCAGAATACGGCATCAGAAATTCAAGCAGAGGCGTACTATTTTGGCTCAAAATACCCACTAAAAGAAGTGATGATAACTCCATCTAAAATCCATATTCCTTGCAAACTATATCCAAGTCCTTCTGTTATATTATAGTCGTCCTCCAAAGGGCGACTATAATTTTTTGAAAGAGAGGTTTTTTCCATGAAAAACAGAAAACTGCTGATTGTGGGGCTGTGTGGGGCCTTGTGTTTGAGCTTTGCAGGTTTTACCTATGCCAGCGCACAGGCCGCCGCCACACCCAAGACATCGGCGGAAGAAACAGTACAAATGTCAAATACCGACATCTTTTTCAATGATGTTGATGGCATTAGCACCGATGGCGAAAATTGGGTGGCGAAAGCGGACTATGAGAAAAACAACCCTGCACCGGATATTGAATGGTGGACGGCAGAGGAGTATGAAAAGTGGATTGCCACCCAAAAGGAAGAGCTGGAGGCCCTGATCGGCACAGGCGATGGCTGGTATGACGGGCAGGGAGTTTTTCACGAATGGACACAAGAAAGCGTAGATGCCACCATCGCTGAATATCAAGAAACACTTGAAAGCATCAAAAACGGAATCTTATATTCCAAGGATAACGGCGAGGGAGATACCTATTCCATGATCCCTCCCACCGAGGATGTGGTTTCTGAATATGGAGTTAATGTGACGAAAGAGAGCGGCGAGTCTGTCCACATTGGTAATTATGCGTCGAGCGAGGAACTGGACAAGGCCCTCAACGATGCAGTTGACAACGGACAACTCTCTCAGACTGAGGCTGACGCAGCGTATCAACAGTAAATAAAACTGAACCTGCCGGACGACGGCAAAAGAAAAAAAGCCGTCGTACAGCAGACACATTTCCATGCGCCTATGAAGCGACGGCTTTGATTTTCAGAGCCGCCGTTTCTTTTCGTCTACCTTAAACCAACGACGACCTAACACCGTGTAAATCCACGGCGGCATATAGGAGGATTGCCGCCGTGTCTATTTTTGCCTTTTTTCACAGTACCCATGATCTTCACCAGCTAAAAAAAGCGTAGCTCCCCCTCCGGGACAGTCTGGTTATGAATGTGAAATTAGGCAGTACATAAATGAATATGTAACTTCATGCGCCTGTGCGGCTTTGTGTCGCCCAGGCGCTTCTTTGTACTTCGAGACAAATTGTCCCGAGGTGCGGGGCGGCTCCCCGGGGTGCCGCTCCCCGCCGAGCCCGTTTCGGTCACTCATCCACCCAACACCGAAACGGAGGTTTATTTATGACTACAATCAATCTGAAGGATTTTTATTATTGGTACACACAGGATCAGTTTATCGAGGTTTCTGACGAGGTAGCCGAAGTATTTGTGTCCGATGCCCGGCACGAAATGGCCTACCAGCGGCGGCTCTCCCGGCATAAGGCGCAGTATTCTCTGGACTGTGATGACGGGATCGAATATTCCGCCTGCCTGCATGAGCCAACGCCCCAGGAGCTTCTGGAGCGCATGGAGCTGTTCATCCGTCTGTGGAACGCACTCAACTCTTTGCCGGAAATCCAGGGCCGCAGGATTGATGCCCACATCATTCTTGGAAAGAGCATCAAGGAAATTGCCGAGGCCGAGGGCGTACATGAGGAGTCTGTCCGCCAGTCGATCAAGCGTGGCCTTGAGCGCATGAAAAAAACTTTTTGATTTTTTCATTTTCCCCACTTGGAAATGATGAAAAAATGTCTCGGTTTATGAAAGGAGATATTCTTCTTTCCGCAGATAAACAGCGGCGGCCCCGGGCATAGTCCGAGGAGCCGGGCGGCGGGTGCGCTGTGACTTTTTCTTTGGAAGAATGAGCGAACAACACCAACGCCGCAACTGGGCCGGGCCAACCCACGGCCACGATCCGGCATAGGACAGGCTGGCCGCCTGTCCCCCCGGGCCGCCCTCTTATCTGCGAGGGAACGCCGCTCTGAGTATGGTTGTCTTTGGACAGGGCAAGAAAATGGGAGCGGCGTTCCTTAAATTTCAAGCAGGAGGCAGACGATATGAAAGCGGTGCTATATTGCCGAGTAGATGGCCCTCAAACTTCTTTTGCCCTTGATGCAATTAAGGGACAACAGCTATATCTCATGGACTATGCGAAGAAAAACAACATAGAAATCGCGGGGATATATCTGGATGTGGGGTATCATGGCCGGACAATGGATCGTCCTGGCTTGCAATCTGTGATCCAGACTTTGAAAGAGGGCAACGCCGATGTGATTTTGGTTGCAAATTATAACCGCTTATATCGCGGGCGTTTCCCACAGGAATTGCAGGAGCTCCCGGTTGTTTCATTGAAGGAGCAAAATCGAAAAAGAGAACGAGGAGGAAAAGAACATGACATTTGATCCTGCGCTGTCCGCTATGATGGCCGAGCCGTGGAGCAACGGAGCCTGCCGTGGTTATGTGATTATGGCGATGGAAAACTGCGGCTTTTCCAGTGATGACATCCGCCGTATGATGGCCGAGCTTCATGAGCTGTTTGACTTTGTTTCTCTGGAGGAGGCCGAGGCCCACTATCAAAAAAGCCTTTTCTGACTTCGAGACATTGTGTCCCAAGGTGGAGTGAGGCAAGAGGGCAGCATCGTTTAGGTGCTGCCCTCTTGCGTTTCCCCACGATATGCGAGAGGCGTATCCTATTTTTGATAAGGAGGTTTTACCGTGAGATTAACGGCAAAGGAACTGGAACAAATGAAAAGCGTTGACATCGGCGCAGTGGCTCCCGAGTCCCTGCCGGATGTGAGCGGTATGGCCTTTGACACCTCTCTCCCCCGGGAGGAGCGGATCGCTCTGTTTTTGCAGGCGGTAGAAAATCCATACTGCTTTTGCATCGGCGGGATCGGTGTAAAAATTGAATTTGCGGAAAGCGGGCCGTCCTTGCAGGACACGCTGACGGACTTTCTGCTCCGGCAAAAAAGCGGGCTGTAACTTCGGTTATGGCCCCTTTCTACTTCGAGACAAAGTGTCCCGAGGCGGAGGCATCCTTGTTGTCCCGCCCGGGCAGAGGTATAATATAGATGTAATGTGATAGGGAAGGAGGAACAATGGCACGAGCAAAAAACAGAGGGTTGCAACAGAGTTTCTCTCCCTCTTATACCGTCCGCCGCTGGCGGCTGGGCGAATATATCCGGCTTTCCAAGGAGGACTTGAAAAAGGGAAAGGACGACAGCAACAGCGTCATCAACCAGCGTGATCTGCTCAATGACTTTTACCAGAAGCATATCGGAGAATTTGAAAGTGTTTCCGAATATGTAGACGATGGACACACAGGAACGGACGCCAACCGGGAGAATTTCCAGCGGCTCCTTTCCGATGTAATGAGCGGGAAAATAAACTGCGTGGTAGTAAAAGACCTTTCCCGTTTTGCAAGAAATTACAGCGATGCGGGAAGTCTGATTGATAACCTGTTTGTTCAGATGGGTGTCCGTTTTATCAGTCTTGCTGAAAATGTGGACAGCTATCTCAACCCGGACAGCGTTTCCAGTATTATCGTCCCGATTACAAATGTGATGAACGATCAATACTGCTACCAGACCTCAAAGAAAATTCGCCAGGTATTTGACTACAAGCGGCGCAACGGTCAGTACATCGGCGCATTTGCTCCTTATGGATATGTGAAGCACCCAAAGGACAAGCACCGGTTAATCATCGATCCCGATGCCGCTGAAATCGTCAAACTTATTTTCTCTTTGTTCCTAAAAGGGACATCGAAACGGGCCATCGCTTTGTATCTGAATGAACACGGCGTACCCAGCCCCTCGGCTTATAAACTGCAAAAGGGCATACCCGTTTCAACAAGAGGATATGACGATCCTATGTGGGGAGCCCGTATGATCCACTCCATTCTGACGAACCCCACCTATACCGGGGATTTGGCACAGGGCCGCAGTCGGGTAAAAAGCTATAAGGTACACGAGGTTGAAAGCGTTCCCCGTGAAGAATGGGTGGAAGTAGCTGGTACGCATGAGGCAATCATTGATTATGAAACCTTTGATAAGGTACAGGCCCTTTTACAGCGGGATACCCGTACTTCTCCAAAAGGCCGGGAAGTCCACCTGTTCAGCGGTTTTCTGAAATGTGCTGACTGCGGGCGGGCAATTACCCGGAGCGTAGGCAACAACAATAATGTGTACTATGCCTGCTCCACCTACAAGAACCGCTCCCGGACAGCCTGCACAATGCACTCAATCAAGCATAACCGTCTGGAGGCCGCTGTCCTCTTTGCGGTACAACAGCAAGTCCATCTGGCTGTTTCATACTCGGAAATGATTGCCCGCATTAACACCGCCCCAGTCAAAAAGAGCCAGTCCATCCGTTTGGAAGAACTGATTGCTGCAAAGGAGCGGGAAATGGCAAAAATCAGCCGCTACAAGCAGTCCCTTTATCAAGACTGGAAAGACGGGGAAATTACTCAGCAGGACTACCGGGATATGAAAGCCGATTATGAACGACAGATTATCGCTCTTACGGATGTGCTGGCCCGGCTGAACGCTGAACGGGCGGAACTGGCAAACGGTGTAAAGAGTGAGCATCCCGCATTGGTGGCATTTATAAAACATCAAAATATCGACCAGCTTTCCAGGGAACTTCTCGTTGAGCTGATCGACCATATCAAGGTTTATGAGAATGGAAACATTAGTGTGAGATTTAAGTTTGCGGATGAATTTAGACGCATAGCAGAATACATTGAAATCAACACCACAAAACCCGCAGTAGCGGGCTAACCCCCGCTACATACCCCTTTGACAGTGTGTTTTCCTAATAGGAGCTAATCATATCATAAATCATTAAGTTATGGCGCATGTTTACAAGCTATAGCTACACAGGAATGTGTACGAAAGCTAATGAATTCTGATGAGGTATATCTTATAGATTATGTAAATGAATATGAAGCACGTCAAAAAAGTTGGCAATTTATTTTTAAAGGAACTATTAAAGAAATTGCGGCAACTATGATAAAAAGAGTATTGTTTCGTAATGAATTTTACAAAAAGAGAGCATTTAATGAATTTATATGTAATGAAAAAGTTATTCCTTTTGATTCAGTTGACAAGTGTAGTGTACTTATTTCCGGTAGTGATCAGATATGGAATGGAAAAATTAGTAATGGAATTGATCGGCATTTTTTATTAGATTTTGGTAATGCAATAAGGAAAATCTCTATTGCTTCAAGCATGGGGGGATATATAATATCGAAACAAGAGAAGAACGTTTTTAGAGAGTTATTGTCTAAATATGATTATATAAGTGTTAGAGAAAAGTTTACTAAAAATCAAATTGAAGGAATAGTTGATAAAAATATTTATACTATTCTAGATCCTACACTTTTAATCTGTCTCTTATACACATCTGACGCTGCCGACGATAAGGCTC
>ERZ1027033.433-NODE-433-length-25272-cov-7.945513_pt1 | contig 25272 bp, 13 predicted proteins | sample MGYA00519444_ERZ1027033 | MGnify/ENA primary metagenome ERZ1027033 (study PRJEB26926, sample SAMN06164887) | human gut metagenome | biome: ENVO:00009003; feature: ENVO:2100002; material: ENVO:00002003 | host: Homo sapiens | place: USA | collected 2012 ...
ATGCAGAAGAACATGGTTTTGAAATTCACGATGAGTATATCGATGACGGTATATCTGGAACGACATTCCAGCGACCGGGAGTGCAACGACTTTTAGACGACGCTAAAACGGGAGTCATTAACACTATCATCGTAAAAGATCTATCGCGATTTGGAAGAAACTATATTGAAGTCGGACAATACATCGATTATGTATTTCCTGCTTTCGGTATCCGCTTTATCGCCATTCAAGATAACGTCGATACGGAAAACCGTGATAGCGGATCAATGGAAATGATGCCGATTATGAACGTTTTTAACGAATGGCATGCGGCAAATACGAGCAAAAAGATTCGTGCGGTAAAAAGAGCGCACGCAATCGAGGGAAAATTCAGCGCATCGAGAACCCCATATGGTTACTTAAAAGGAACGGACGAAAAGAAAACCTTTCAGATAGACACCGAAACCGCGCCTGTCGTAAAGCGAATTTTTGAAATGTATGCTTCGGGAATAAGTCCGGATAAAATTGCCGCGAAATTCAACGAAGAAGATATTCCAAGTGCCGGAAGAATTGCATTTTTAAGAACAGGAAGAAAATATAACAACAACGAACACCCTTACTGGGAGCAGGCAACAATCAGACCTATCTTAAAGAACATTGCTTATCTCGGACATTTGGCACAACAAAAATTTACATCGGTTTCGTATAAAAACCACAAGGTGATACGTAAAGGCCAAAGCGACTGGGTTATCGTGTATAACACGCACGAACCGATTATATCGCAAGAACTTTGGGATAAAGTGCAAGAACGAATGAAATCGAGAGCAAAAGGTCGTAGAATGCATACGGGCGTTACTCATCCTCTTTCGGGATTTCTATATTGCGCCGATTGTGGCGGAAAACTAAAAATGGGCTATGTATGGGATAAAAAGAAAAACGATTACAGATATAATTTCGACTGCGGAAGACTTAAACGATACGGGAAATCTTATTGTTTCTCACACCATATAACCGCTTCTGTGCTTGAAGAAATAGTCCTTGGCGATATACGAGATATGGCACAAAAAATCGTTCTTGACGAAGATGAAATCAAAAAAGAGTTTATTCGTCAGAATGCCGAACTTGCCGATAAGTCAATGAAGGCTTCAAAGAAAAGTTTGCAATCAAAACAAAAACGAGTTGAAGAATTAGGACGGCTTATCCAAAACGTATATGAAGATAAGGTAAACGGTAAAATGCCTGAAAAAACCTGCTTTGAGTTTATAGACAAATATTCGGCAGAAAAGGAAACATTGTTAGGCGAAATCGAGGCTCTCGAAGAAAACCTAAAAGCGACTGAAAGCACAAAACAAACTGCAGATGATTTTATTAAGGCAATAAAAAAGTATCTTAACGCTCCTGCGCTTACCCGTGAAATGTGCTATGAACTGATAGACCGAGTAATCGTCGGCGGTTTACCGAAAATAACTGGCAAAGAACGCACGATAGAAATCGTTTACAAAGTTGACATTATGTCCGTTTTACGCCATAAACTCAAATAATAACAAAAAGGCGTATGTTTCAATGTGATTCATACGCTATTGCTTTGATTTATAATAGTGTCCATAAAGAGAATTAGCAGCTGCTGTTTTCATATTGTTTTTCTTTCTCCTTTTTACGATTGATTGTCTTTCGACGGGAGAGAGAAAAACGGAAACGATATTGTCTATATCATAGTGGTTTTATAGGTTTGTCAAGGGGTGCGGAAGGCACTACATTTTACCCTTGACAAACCGCAGTTTTCGTTTACGCTCCCGATGCGAAAGACGATAAATGTTTTTTGTTTTCATAGTATTCTTATTGATGTTGTGACGATTGATGACGCAGTTTAATGTGAACATAATTTTGCACAACACAAAGTTAATATAACTGTTTTGCATATATCAACTTGCTGTTTTGCAACTATGCTCATTTGCGGATTGTTCTTCCAGTTGCTGTCGGCGGTTGTACAAAATACGCAGCATTGAAACGTAAAATGCTTTTTGTTCGCTCTCGCTTAGCTTGCAGATGTCCGGCTCGCCGACGGTTGTTACTTTGAGTTGGACTTGTTTTTTCTTCAATGGCATTACCTCCTTTTTTAGTATTTTTTGCAAGGACGGAAAAAGGAAGTAAAGACGAAGATTCGACTTTCACGGACTTGGTTGCTACATAGGCTTTACCTCTTTTCTCGGTCTTGCGATTTTATTCATAACACAGTTGAATTGGCGTTGTACACAGACTAAACCGGTCTTCTTCTTAGACAATTCCGCCCAGTTTCAAGACTCAGCCGTACTTTGCCAAGACTTGTCCGTACTCAGTCTAGACTTATCCGTACTCGCTACACTTTTACGTGTTGTGAACAATACACATCGTAAACATAAACGAATGAACAAACAAGAACACTGTTATGCGTGATTTGGACAAATTTGAAACAATAACGGAACGTGATTTGAACACAATTTTAATAATGAAAATATGATTGCGGAACAATGGCGCAACGCCTACGCAACACAAAAGAACGAAACGGCAAACGAGATTTTGCAATACAAAAACACCAATGATTTCCGCAAGAAAAAGCGACGGCAACGGCATGGCGGATAAGCGAGGATTTCGCCAAGCGGGTTAGCGCGAAACCTCGCTCCGCTCCGTGCCGCCTTTTGCGGAATTGGGTTTGTTTTTATGCAAAGACGTGCCGTAGTCTTGCGCGCGCGTACGCGCGTGCACTTGTATCAAAGACTACGGCACGTCTAACTGTCAAATTGCTAAAATACGGGTTAAAATAATGTGGTTATTAACCCTTAGCTTTCCTGTGGTTTTGAAACAGTTTCGTTGTGAATTTTGATGTGTTTTTATAATTTGTGTTGAAATGGTTTTGTATTATTTTTTGTTAAAAGGCGTATGCTTGTCTCGGCGAGGCGAAGCCGAGCCGACTTGTTCAAGACAAGCATACGCCTTAGTGCCATTTGAAAAAAAATAGACTATTGTTTATGTAAGTTTCGTTTCAAAAAAGCAGTAATTGTGATTACGGGAATTGCAAAATTCATTGCCGTACTATCAGTTCTTCCAAAGGTCACAATCCCAATTACTTTCCCTTTTACATTAAAGATTGGACCACCCGAATTCCCGTTAGTGACGGGAGCAGCAATCATGATAACATTTCTATCCAAAACAAATCGCTGTTTGTCGCTGACAATGCCCTCACATAAGCATATGCCTTCGCCTTTGGTATTTCCTATCGAATAAACACGATCACCGGTCTCAACCGGGATATTTGAAAGCTCAACGCCTTTTGCAGTTATTTCGCTGACAAACAGTAACGACAGATCGTTTGCCGCATCGATGTCTACAATTTTTGCGTAATGGCTCAAGCCGTTTTCGTCAAAGCACTCAATACTTCGGGCGAGGCCAACAATCTTGCCATCCTTTGTTTTTGCCACGGTATGGGCATTTGACAAGATATATCCATCTCCCAGCACCGTTCCCGTACCATACAAAAACATATCACCGAATTCCGAAATCATCTCAACAACCGAACTGCGATTTTGCTTATACACTTCCGTTGCCGACAACTCTTTTAAATAAGTTGAATTTTGGTTGCCTACTGATTGTTTCTGAGATTGTTCTTGTAGCCGTTGTTTCCGCGATTCTTGTTGCTTTTCGATTTCAATCCTTTTCTTGTAAGTAGTTTGCGTCGAAAACACTGCTCTGCAAGATTCACAACGATATGTGTAAAACACGTTTTCCCCCTCGCAATTGTGGGAAACCAATTTCAATTTGTTGCTTCCACAAATAGAGCATTCTTTTGCTTTATAGTCCATATTCAATCTCCATTGTAACTTCCGTCTTTGTATTTGACAAATTTATCCAACTCTTCCTGCGTAATCACGTTGCGAGATTTTGTAAGAATTTTGTTGCAATCTTCTCTCGTGATTTTTTGCGGTTCACCGGTAGAAACTTCTCGCTTATACGGTTCGAGTTTTATTCTCTCGCAAATAGCCGTAACATCTCCACCGCCGTAACCTTCCAATGCCCACGCGAGTTTGGATAAATCGACTTCTTCGTCGCGGTCGATACCGTCAAGGACTTTATGAACGAGAAACTCTCGCGCAGCCTGATCGGGAACGCCGACGTAAATCTGCGTATCGAACCTGCCACCACGAAGCATTGCGCTGTCTAATGCCCAAGGACGGTTAGTGGCGGCAATAAGCAACAACATTTTGTTTGCCGACGGCCTGAAACCGTCAACTTTGGTGAGAAACGTTGCCACAAATCGTGCCATTTCGGCATCCACTCCGCTTGTTCCGCCTCCGCGCTTACTTGCCACGGAATCGAATTCGTCAAAGAAAATTATGGCTTTATCGTGCTTTTCGGCTTCGGTAAAAAGGCTGTCGAGTTGCTTACTGCTATCGCCCATATATTTGGATATAAGGTCTTGGCAGTTTACAGCAAAAAACTCCGCATCAACTTCGCCGGCTATTGCGCGAGCAATAAAAGTTTTACCCGTTCCCGGAGGACCGTAAAGCAGAATTTTACCGCCTGCCTTAATTTTATATTTTTCGGCAAGTTCGGGACGCTGCATCGGCGATAAAACCTTAAAACGAATTTGTTCTTTCACGTCGTCAAGCCCAGCAACGTCAGCAAAAGTAATCTTCGTATCGGCGGACGATTTTTCTTGCGGCTTGAATATAGGTTTGCTTTCCACCCTATCCGTTTCGGGAACGGCTTCCGTAACCGTCTTTTTATGTACGCATTCCTTTTTTACGAATTCGACTATTTTTACGGCAAGTTTATGATATTCCATTTTTACATCGTAAGAAGTCGCGTGAACTGAAATGTCGTTGGCAAGTTCCGCCGCCTTCAAAAAAGCGTCTCTCGCGGCAGAGATATCTCCTGCATTGTAATATTCTTTTGCTTGTTGATAAAAGCTTTTATACGCTTCAATTTTAGGTTGATTATTCATAATGCACCAATTTTTTTAATTTCTTGAACACTTCTTTTATATATGTCATCATCATTGAGTTGTAGATAATTAATTATTCCCTTATCGAAAGACAGCAATATATAATCTTTGGTCTTAATATGTTCTATAAATCTTCCATCTATAATATCATTTTTATCTATTTTATTGCCGTTCGACAATATTTTTTTTACGATATAACTTAAACGATGTTTTGAGATTGTGTCTCTGCCATCTATGTTTTTATCTATTACCTCAGTTATTAGACTTATAAATTCATCCCTATCAAAATATCTATCTACTTTATCAATAAGTGCTTTAAGATAATTAGATATACCTTTCTTTTCCATTTTTTGATAAGAATATTTTCCTCTGCTGTATAATACTTCCTTGCCTGTTATCACAGAAAAAACATTATTCATTGCTGGAAGTATGGAACTAATGAGTGACTCAATTAATTTTTTAAGTTTTTGCCACATACCATATTTACCTTCATTATTAGTATAACAGCCGTTCACAATTTCGGGCAAAAATCTTCTATTTACGGCATCGCAAATTCTAATACTATTTATCATCACTGGAACAATGTCTTTGTCGTCCGCAATTTCGTATTCCATTGCTAATGAAAAAATAACACAACTCATTAAACAATTAATGATGTTATTGCAAAATGAAACTTCAACAGGCACTCTTGTTTTCAAGCAATCATCGAAAATCAACTCGTAATTTTGTCCCTTAAATGACGGCTTTAACACATAATACTCATCATCAATTATTTGAATTTTATTGTTATCAATGTACTTTTTTATTATATCTATTTTTGCCGCGTCATGATGATACTTGCAAAAAAATTCATAACAAGAAACACTTAACATCGTCACTTTACCTATATTATCTTTTATATAGGCATCTGCGACTTTAGAATACTTGTCGTTCCATACAACGTTTGATGCGTAATATAAAACATTAGTATCAATTAAAATCATATAGCATACTCCTTTTCGGCTTGGAAAATTTTTTCCAAGCCGAATTTTGTTATCACTGTATCGCTTCCAACGTCCTCTTACTCCAATTTGCATCGGATTGATAATCAGACAAAATTGCACTATTAACTTTTATCACAACAGTAGAATCGCCATTAAATACATAAGCACTTATTGTCGGCATAGTATTCGATTCAATCGTTATGGTCTTCAACCCATCGCAATTGTAGAAAGCGTAATCACCTATTGACGTCAAATCAGACTTGATTATTATACTTTCAATCATTGAACAGTTAATAAAAGCATTCTTGGATACAACGGTTTCATCCGTTATCACAACTTCTCGCAACGAAACAGGAATGTAATAATAGTAGTTTGTATATTGCATCGTCAAGCCTTCTTTGTTTGACGTTTCATAGCCGAAGATATATCCAAATACTTGCGATTGACTATATGCACTGTTGCGGTCTGTTCCGATAAACGGCAATTCAATTGACACAAGATTATCGCAGCCGTTAAACGCACCAAGTTCTATGGTTTCAACTGATTTCCCCACAATAATCTTAGTCGCTTTATTTGCGTTATTAAATGCCATTTTACCAATCTTTTTAAGGCCGTTGCCGTTAAGGTTGAAGACGCCATTATCGGTGGAGTTAATTTTGGACAACTTGGAACACTCTGCAAATGCATAACTCCCGATTGTTGTCAAACCTGTCCCATAGGTTACAGATTCCAACGCCAAACAACTATAGAATGCGTAGTCACCTATATCTGTCACAGAATCGCCGATAGTTACCGATTGCAAACCGACACAGTAAGCAAATGCATAGTTCCCGATTGTCGATAAACCAGTCCCATAGGTTACAGATTTCAACGCTGAACAACTATAGAATGCGTAGTCGCCTATATCTGTCACAGAATCGCCGATGGTTACGTTCTTCACATTTGAGTATGCAAACGCGTAATTGCCAATAGAAGTTATATTTGCCGGTATATTTACAGTTTCATTATTACCGATATACTGTTTCAATACGCCGTCCACAACAAGGAATGCATTTTCCACAATATTGTTATCGGCGATAATTTTGCTTGCATAACTTGACCAATTAGCCGCTTCCTTATATGCTTTCAATGCGTCTTGCGGAACAATAATGCAAAGTGACGAATGCGTATTGCTAAAGACATTGCTGCCAAGTACTGTCAAGTCGGTAATATTCCCGTTAGCAATCTCAACAATTTTCAGTTTTGAACATCTACTAAACGCATAATCGCCTATTCTTGTAACGGTATTGGGTATGATTACGCCGGTTAAACCAACACATCCACTGAATGCATAATCGCCTATCTCTGTCAAAGTTTCGGGCAACGTTATGCCCGTCATATTACTGCATCCGTAGAAAACATCACTTCCCATATCCCTTACACTTGAAGGCAAGGACATAGACTTCAATGCCGTACAATTGTAGAATGCCTTGTCATAAATTGTTGTTATTCCCTCGTTCAGTGTCAACGATTCAATCATTGTACAACCATAGAATGCATTTGCAGATATTCCTGTAGCATCGGTAATCGTTACAGTTTTCAGTGTTGACGGAATATAATATTTTCGATATCCACTATTATTGCTTTGCCCTTGATAAACTAAATTTTGTCCATTTGATGAGGTCGATTCAAGCGTTGTACCGAAAATATACCCTAACAGTTGTTTTTCTGTATAATAGCTGCTATCAACAGATGTCTTCGAATCATGATTAGCCCCAACAAAAGGCAACGTTATACTTTCAAGCGGACAACCTTGGAACGCACCTACACCTATACTAGTTACATTATTGTGGACGATTACAGTGCTTAATTGCATATTCTTGAATGCCTCTTGTCCAATTGTCTGCAAGCCATTTGGTAATGTGAGTTCTGTTATGCCCGTACATCTACTAAACGCATAATCGCCTATTCTTGTAACGGTATTGGGTATGGTTATGCCGGTTAACCCAACACATCCACTGAATGCATAATCGCCTATCTCTGTCAAGGTTTCGGGCAACGTTATGCCCGTCATATTACTGCATCCGTAGAAAACATCACTTCCCATATCCCTTACACTTGAAGGCAAGGACATAGACTTCAATGCCGTACAATTGTAGAATGCCTTGTTATAAATTGCTGTTATCCCCTCGTTCAGTGTCAACGATTCAATCATTGTACAACCATAGAATGCATTCGCAGAGATTCCCGTAGCATCAGTTATGGTTACCGATTTTAAGGTAGCAGAAATGTAATAACCATTCCAATAATACTCAGGATTCCAACGATATGATTGTTGTCCTTGGTAAATTAGGCCATTCCAAGAACTCGGTGTATAATTACCCATAGTTTCCACGAGTTTTGTTCCAAAAATATAACCGAACAAATAAGACGAGCCATTATCTGTTCTTGATGCTGTTTTCTCAACACTACTGTTCGTGTCTCTGCTACCCCCAACAAAAGGCAACGTTATGCTTTCAAGCGGACAACCTTGGAACGCACCTACACCTATACTTGTTACATTATTATGGACGATTACAGTGCTTAATTGTGTATTCCTAAATGCGTAGTCACCTATTGTCTGCAAATTTTTCGGTAATAAAATTGCTTGCAAACTATCACAATTGTCAAATGCACTCGTTCCTATACTAACAAGCGTATCAGGCAAATTGATAGATTGCAACAATGCATTTTCGGCAAAAGCATAGCTCGAAATCTGAGTTGTCCCTCTCATTAACTTAACAGTCTCAAGGTTATCACACCCGTAAAATGCGTGATCGCTTATAGATGTAATCGTTCCTGGAATAACAATTCGTCTGACAAATGAGTTGCGATAGAATGCATACGGTAGAATATTGGAAATTGAACTCGGGATTGTAACCGACTCGTCTGTGCCAAAATATTGAACCAACGTATTCCCGCTAATCGCCATTCCGTTTGATTTTACGATAGACAACCCATAGAATTTGTCTACGCCAAGAGCTTTCCAGCTGCTATTACTCTTATACGCCGCAAGCAATCCATCAGGCACATATATTTTGGCGTAATTATTTAAACCTTTCAGCATATCGGAAGAATAAGAAAGCATTGCGCCGTCTTTTTTTATAATAATCGTTCTTAATACGCTATTAGCCTCAAACGCGTAACTTCCGATAGAAACTATACTGCTTGGAATTTCAATTTTCCCGATTTTGCAAGCATAGAATGCGCTCCCGCCAATAGTTGTCAAATTGTCGGAAAAATCAACCGATTCAAGACTATACGCTTTGAAGAACGCATTACTACCGATTGATGTTGCGCTTTCGAGATTTACGCTTGTCAATCCCGAACACTCATAGAATGCCGAACCTCCTATGGTCGAAATAAGATGCAGATCGATATTTGTTAAACCAGTGCAGCCTCTAAAAGCATTATCCTTGATTTTTGTAATGGTGTTTGCAAGCACTACATTCTTCAATGTTTTAATATTGGCAAATGCGTACTCTGGAACAGTGCTTGCGTTTGTTATTTCGACTGTTTTTAACGCAGCTGAAATATAGGAAGTCCAAGAGCCTTGTGTCGTTGCTGTCATACCATCATAATTGTTTTGTCCAAACAACCAACCCAGCACGGCATTATATTCCGTTGCTTCTGCGCTTTGTCCAACAAAAGGTATTTTCATCTCCGCCAAAGCTTTACAGCCGGCAAAAATGTCCTCGCCTATACTTTGAACACTTGAAGGTATGGTGATGTCTTTTATACTCGTGTGAGCAAAAGCATTTGCACCTATAGATTTCAAGGTGTCGGGCAAATCAAAGGTCGATATACCCGTTGCATATTCAAAAGCCCTCTCTTCAATTTCAGAAACTCCGTCAAACGACACATTTTGGAGCTTCGACATATAGGAAAATGCTCCATATGGTATTCGCGTTGTGTCAAACACCTTGATGTTGGTAAGAGAAAGCGGAACATATGCCGAGTAAGTTTGATAAACTTCGCCACTATCCAAATACGATTGCAGTATTTCTTCAGTATTATCCGCGCTTTCTTGACCGAACCAATAGGTCAGCAAGCCTTTTTCTTGCGTCGCTGTTCTTGATTCGCCTACAAACGGAACTAAAAGGCGCGTCAAAGCAGAACATCCCGAAAATGCTCCTTTTCCTATTGTATCTATCGTGCCTACAACATATACATGTTTAAGATTGTTACATCCTTCAAATGCATTTTCTCCAATTGCGGCAACGATTTTATCGTTGTAGTATTCCGGGATATACAACTCGGTAACGCTCTTATCCGCAACACCTGTGATAGTATAATAATACCCACTGTCAGTATACTGAAGTCCTTCGCTTCCATTCCATCTAGCATACAACGATATATCCTCAAGGAATGTCCAAACATCCAAGCAAAATCCTTCCTCATTTGTAACCCGCATTGCCGAGTTGCCTGTCCCGCTATACCAACCGGCAAAAGAATAGCCTTGTCTTGTTGGCACTTCGAGAGCATATGTCGAATCATATTCGATTGTAGCAGATGTCTGCATCACATTCCCACTGGCAGGATTTAATGTGGCCGTATATTTAAGTGGCACCCATTTTGCATACAAGGTTATTGTTTTGTTTATCTTGTCGACTTTCTTAATTGCGTCCACATATTCTTCATCTGTAAACCAGCCTCCAAATGCATATCCAGCCTTTTTAGGTTCTGCCAAAATGAAGCCATCGGATCCTTTTTTATATCCGCTTGGGTTCGAATCATTGTCCAACCCCTCGACATTGTTGTATATTACTCGTATATATTCGTTACCATAAAGAACAGGTAAACCATAACCAAAACACCACGCATTTTCATCCCATTTGCAAACCTCTGTCATATTCTTGCGATTCGGATTTTTCATCTCCCAGTATTCATATGAGTTGACAACCTGTCCAAACCCTGTAAGCTTGCTTACTAGATAATTCACAGTATTCCATTGATATGTGAAACGAGAATCCTTTCCTTCATAACTGTTTTCGACATCGCCATTACCTGTCAATGTGCCACAGCTTGGAGCTTGGCCGTTGTATCCATATGATCCCTCTATTTCATTGTTACCATAGCAATTTTTCAAATCTCCATATCCGCTAATACCGCCACAATACTCCACACTACAGCTCTGATATATTGTTCCCAAAGCATAGCAGCGTTCAACAGCGCCATATCCAACAATCCCACCAACATATGTTGACGATGCTCTAATATCTCCATTAAACCCACTATCTTTTATGGGAGTTTCACTGTAACCGGCAATACCGCCTGTATATTGTGTTCCTGTATAATATGCATTTTTGATATATAGATTTGCGATAGTACCTGTGTTATATCCAAACACACCAGTATACTTGGTATCATAATCACTTGTCTTATTCTCAATTCTTAAGTTGTTTATATACAGTCCTCTCCCGTCAAAAGAACCGGCAAACGGGGATTTTTTGCTTCCTATCGGTTTAAAAGTAAATCCTGTTGCATCTATGTCGTTTTCCAAATAAAAATTTCCATCCAAATGAGTTGAAATGGATTGCAACTCGCTTATCGTTCTTATTCCGGTTTGCGCATCTCCCGTTGTGTTCATACTCCATTTTGCATAGACCGTTATGTTTTCCGCCGGCATCGTTGTGAAATTATAGACATCAACAAACTTAGCATCGGCATACCAGTCATCAAACGTGTATCCTTGCCGACTTGCAACACGAGCGGTTACAGGCGCATTATAGTCCTTAGTAATAGAACTTATACTTGAAGTGCCGCCATTCAATTCAAGCGTTATGGTATATTGATTGATTTTCCAAACGGCATAAAGTGTATAGCTATCCTCGTCACCCATAATGTAATCTGAACAATCTAAATAATCGGCTTTACCTGTTGATGATGTACTCCATCCCACAAAAGAATACCCTGTTTTCTCGTATAGATTTTTTGTAAGAGACATGGTTTCATTTGTATGAACATGCATATCGTCCATCGTTCCAGATGTATTGCCATTTCCATTGAAAATCAAAGTATTTAGACTTGGAGTCCATACGGCATACAGCGTTTGGTCTGCATCAGCACTAACAACATACCTGCTTCGATCTGCATATGTTACATCGCCATTTTTTGATTTAGACCATCCAGAAAAGACATATCCCTTTCTTGTAAATGTATTGGCTGAAAGTATAATGCTCGAATCTGTGCTACCTTGCTGAGAATCCATAATTCCCAAACCACCATTAGCATCAAATGTGATTGTATTGACATTAGCCTCCCAATATGCCGTAAACGACTTATTCCCTGTGGAATGAGCAGGAATTACCCCATCGTTAGACCAATTCTTAAATGAATACCCTTTTCGAGATGGTTGAGCAAGCGCAATTTGGTCATCTTCTATTGTGTATTCTGTCGGATTACTTGGGTTGTTTTCTCCTCCCGCCATATCATACGATATAGCATATTTGATTGATTCCCAACTTGCCGTGAACGTCTTTTCGCCGATACTGTCCTTTGAAATTAAGCCATTATCCGTCCATCCGCTGAATCTATATCCTTTTCTTTCGGGATCTTGTAAGCGGACTTCCTGTTCAATAGTATACGTTTTGGGGTTTGCAGAATTGTTTGTTCCCTCATTTAGATTGTAGGTAATAGAATATTCGATTGCCGTCCAATTTGCGGTAAACGTCAATTCTCCGTAAGTTCCTGTTTCAATGGAAACAGCTTGATTTTCGTTTCCGGTCAGGTTAGAACCGGACCACCCTTTAAATTCATATCCGCGTTTTGTCGGGTTGTTAAGCGTAAACGTGGAAGTTTCTATATTGTAAGTAGCCTTGTTTTGCACGGCAAGTTGCCCGCCGTTAAGATTATAGGTTATTTTATACGCCTTAGGAGTCCACAACGCGTACAACGTTGCGTTTTCAGTTCCCATGGTATATGAATCGCCGTCGGAATAAACTTTACTGCCGTTTTCGGTTTCAGCCCAACCGGCAAAATCATATCCCGTTTTTGTAAACGCATTAGCGGAAAGTTTTTCCTTTGCATCCGTTGCAATAATAATATCCGACATTTTTCCGCTACCGCCGTTAGATTCAAAATGCAAAGTGTTGTTATTAGGCGTCCAAATTGCATAAAGAATGTACAGAGCGTTCGTACCCATCATATAGTCGGCTTTGTCACTATAGTTCACTTCACCGTTAGTCGTAGTGCCCCAACCGGCAAAAGTATAGCCTTTCTTTGTATACAAACATTCATTTAATGCAACGGTAGCGTCCGTAGCGACCTTTTGGTTATCCATTTCGCCTTCGCCACCATTTGCATTGAATACGATTTCGTTTAAGTTTGCTTCCCAAATTGCGTATGCCGAAATAGACTCATACTTTTCATACGCGCCGACAGACTTACCGTTTTCATCGGTAAGTTTATTTGCGTCTTTTATTCCGTCATACCAACCGACAAAGCTGTAACCCGCTTTTTTAGGAACGGGCAACGTATAGCTTTCGTCGACGACAACTATTCGCGTAGAGCCTGTGTTTCCGCTTGTTGCTCCATTATAATCGAGTGATATTCTGAATCCTATCTTCAACTCGACAGTATCGGGGATTCCGGACTTCCAGTCATTATCAAAGCCAGACAAATTCTCTTCTCTATCTTCGAGAACGATTTTCTTTAATCCCGTGCAGCCGTTCAAAATATTTGCTCCGACAGTAGTCGTAGTAGCAGGGATGGCGATATTTTCCAATGCTTGACAATTGACAAAACAATTAGCCCCTATTTCCGTTAATGCGGAAGGCAACTGCAAATTGTTCAGTTTCAAACATCCGTTAAACGTGCTATCGGCTAACTTTGTAAGATTGTCGTTCAAACTAACGCTTTCGAGTTTCGAGCATCCGTAAAACGCGTTTTTGCCTATCGTCGTTGCACTCGATACATCTATGCGTTCTAATGCAACACAGTTATAGAATGCGCTTTCTCCGATATACGCAATATTGTTATTCGGATCTTTTTTACTGCTAGCAACAGCCAATGTCGTTATCGCATAACTACCGCTATGAGTGTCCGCAGAAGCCGTGCTGTAAGTGCGTGCACTCTTAAATATTATTTGTTTGAGATTGGAACAGTTTTTGAAAGCATTGTTACCGATGTACGTTATATTAGACGATAGTGTTATCGTAGTAATATTCGTATCGTTTTCAAACATCCCGTCCGAAATTTTCGTTACGGGTTTGCCGTTATATGTTGCAGGTATTTCAACATTGCTTTCTTTATAATATTTACCAACGTCAATTGTATAACCGCTTTCATTCTCAAAGAACTTGAAATCTTTTTCTATTTTGATATATTGGAAAACGCCGGCAAGAACAATCGCTATTACAAGCACGGCTGCAGTTATAGAAGAGAAAATCGCTATCTTTTTCTTTTTTCTCTTTTTTGCAATATCTTTTTTCTTTTGATTTTCCCAATAATCTATCTGATTTTTAGCAATTGACGCGTATTTATCCGCACTTCTTTCATCATTGCTTGCGGCAGCAATTGCACTACTGAATTCGGAAAGCTCGGAGATGGTCTTTTTCTGCTTTATTAAATCGTCGTTGTTACGGCAATTTAATTTCGCTTGCAACAATCCCCAATACGCCTCGTGTTTCATATTGTCTATAGCAAGAACCATAGCGTAATATTTTTCCGCAAGCGAAAACGCCGAGCTGTTTTTACAGTTATCGGCAAATTTTTGAAGATGCTTAATCAATATTTCATTGCATTCTTCGGGGTAATACTTGATTATTCCGTCAAAAATCTTTGCAAGTTTATTGATTGATTCTTCATTACAAATAGACGCGGACTTGAATAAAACGGCATTTACGAGTTTATCAAGATATTCCGCGCGTATACCCATATCGGGGCAATACTTCAAAAGTGTTTCGAGTTCTTTGAAGTAACTGAAATTTTCAATATTCTGAGCAATATCGGTTTCACGCAAAGCGCCGATATTACAGAGAATAATTCCCCATAAGGCATCGAGATTGCCCTCTTCGATCTCAATTACTTCGTTATAATACTTGTTCGCAAGTGCAAAAGTTCCTGTGGCTTGCAATTTTTTTGCAAAAGACAGCCGCATAGAGATATGTCTTTCTACGTCGCTTCCGTCAATGCACATTATCGTACGATCGAACAACTTGGCTCTGTCTGTCAAGTCTTTTATATTAGGCAACGAATTAATGGTTTCCTCTATAAACTCATTACGACCGTCAAATTCATACTTGACAACAAAATCAAACCAGTCGGCGATTGCGTTCCCCGATTTTTGCCCGACTATCAAACCGACGACGATTTTTCTGAATCTCGAGAAACACTCTACGGTATCGTCTTCGTCGAAATGCTTGATAGCATTATCGAACAACTTAAAATCAACGAATCTATCCGCAAGCGTAATAAAGTTGTCAAAACTAGTCGCCTGAACATAAATATAAGCTTGCGAGAAAGTGGCTTTCAGATTGCCGTCGTCGAGTTCGATGATTTTGTCGTTATATTTTTGTGCAACCGTAAACTGCCTGTTTTTTATGCAATCGTCAACAAAGCCTTGGATATATTCGATATAAGTTTCACTGTCTTGATACGAATTGACAAGAACGTCAAAAATCTCCGCAGCCGTATTGGCCGAAACTGCTAACAATCTTGTTGCGGTTTTACGGAGTTCAAGCTTTATATTTAATACTTCGGCACTGTTATATACGACGATTTCTTTCAAACACGCTATCGCTACATTGTAATTACTGTTTGCCACGGCAAGACGTATTTTTTGTCCGATAACGGCAATCAGTTTTTCACCGACATATTTGTCGTTATACTCGATAACGGTATTGAATTGCGAAAAATCTTCGATTTCTTCGATTTTATCGGACAGTCCGTCGATACTCTTTACCTTATATCTGATTAACAGATCGGCAAGAAGAGCCTGTCCGTTGTATTTGTTCTTTTCCAAGATTTCATCAACGACTTTCTTTGCGTTATCAAACAACTCTTTTTGCAAGAAAAGATTGATGCTCTTTAATTTTGTATCTTCGTCGGGCGTAAGAGCAGGGACTTCGTAACGACCGATTTCACGAACAGAAACGGCATTATCAATCACGACGGGAGTTTTCTTACCGACACCGCCGCCAACCTTAATCGTCTTTATCTGATTGTCAATCGAAGCCTTTTTCTTACCGATCGCGCTCGAAATTTCAACTCTTTCTACGGTTGCTTTCGGACGGCGTGCAATACTGATTATTTTTGCGATATGCGCTTCCAAATCGCCGTAAAAAGTCTTTTTACGAGCGTCAAGCACTTGCATTTGATTGAGCGGACGCGGAAGATCACCGGGATTTGCTCCGTCACACGCTATAATGAGCGAACCGTCGATTTTAAGTCCTTCTCTCAAACGGCGAACGTATCTTGTCCACTCATTCTTCATCCAAACCGACGAGAAATATTCGATCTTACTGCCGTAAACTATCATTACGGCAGCGGTATTCAATGCGTTGTATATGTACGGCTCGTATTTTTCGGCAACTTTATCACGGAGACTTTCACGGCTATAAAACACTTTATAACCGAGCGACGACAGATGAGTATACAGGTTTGCTACCTCTATACTATCGTCCGTTCTCTCCATATTATTGAGTTTATCTGAATCCTTAAAGCAAAGGAAAACGTCGTATTTCGGCTCTTTGCTTGCCTTTTCAAGCCATTCAACGCGGATTTTCTCCAAAACCTTGCCTTGTTCGATATAGTATTCCTTCTGATACTTATCTTTGCAAAGTCTGACGGCATCGAGATAATCTTTATCCGTAAGCACGCTTTCAATACTCGTGGCGTAACACGTAGGCAACTTTTTGCCGTCGTAATCGTCCTCGTATTTAATGCCGTATTTCGATAAAACAAGCCCCCAATGCGCCTCGGAATTTTCAGGATACTTTGCAATAATATCCCTATACGCTTCTTCGGCATCGTCGAAACTTGCAAGACGTAATTTTTGCGCAGCGTTATATAAAAGAGTAACTTCTTCGTTAGAAATTTCCTCCGTCTTAAACGCACCGCAAGCGGGACACACCCACTTTCCGTCCTTATATATTAAATTTGCACCGCATATATTACAAATATTTGCTGACATACTGTTTCCTTTTCAAATTAACTAATTCAGTTTTTTCTAAATTCGTATGACTTTCTAACTTTTCTTTGAATAAACGAACCTAATCCATTACCTGCTTGGGCATAGCACTTCATTTGTTCCACATTAAATGATCCGGCACTTCTATAGGAATAACTATATATTGAGCCATCATAAAATTGTACATCAATATAATCCATTCCAATTTCATATGCATATACACTTGAATCGAGACTTAAATTTTTATACTTCTCCACTAGCACCCCCCGCCCTTATTTTTATATAATCCTATTCTTTTCAGCGTTGATTTCGGCGGAAATGTCAATATCGCTCGATACGGGGGCAGAACCGGTAAGTTTTGCTCTTGCCGCATCTATCATCGGACGGATATTGTCCATTTCGGCTTGACTTCTTGCTTTGTTCGCAGGGTTAGATGTGCGCATTGCTCCCGCCATAGCCTTTTGCGAAATCTTGATTGAACGCATATATTTTGCAACTTTTGCATTCGCTTTCTGAATTTTACGAATGTCGGGCAGGTGAGCTTTGTTGCTCGCCATAGCGTCGAGCGCGTTCATGGCCGTAGCCATACTTACCGCGATAGAATTCGATACGTTTATAATATCGAAGTTTGCTTTCGTCTGCATTAAACTTGAAATAACGTCGTTAAGTTCTATCAACGCGTTGCAAGCGACTTCATACGTTCCCGTATCGCCGTTTATCTCCGCCTCTGCCGCAATACGAGCGTATTCTTCACGCTTTGTTTGCAGCTCTTTGATTTTGTCATTGAATACTTCAAGTTGCTCATCGCGAGCCATTTGAGCCATTATTTCCTTTTCTTGTTTTGTTTTAAAGAATGCCATTTATTTATCCTCCTCAACGGTATTTACAACCGGTCTTTTTCCCTGTTCAAGCTCCGAAAGATTTTCGCTGTTAAACTCTCTTTCGCGCTTTTTGCGCATCAACTCTTCCTTGTATGCAAGAGCATTGTCGTTCACGCTTGTATGCTTTGTGTCAAGATCAAACACTTTTGCGTCAATCCCCTTAACCTTTTCGGAAATAGCCTTAATGTCTTTTTCCATAACCTTAAGAATGGCTATCGCCTTGTCAGGCTCATTGACAACTGCTTTCAACTTCCCGGTATTGAGCAATGCTTTTGCTTTCGATGCTTCTTCGATATCGAATTGACTTGCCGCCAATATTTCATTTGAATTGGCATATATAATGTCGAGGATATTGAAACAAGCAGAATAATTGCTGCGTCTGACATAAAGCATATCGAGTTTGCTTTTCAATGCAGAAATCTTGCGATACAAATCGTTTATCAAACGCTCATTGTCTTCATTGAGCATTTTTTCATCGAGCTCCGACAAATCTTTTTCAAGACCTTTGATTTCGTTTTCTAGGCGTTTCTCTTGTTCTTGGAAATTGTTTTTTATTGAATTTAATTCATCCAATCTTGCATATAGTCTGCGTTTTGACCAAGACAACTTTTGAGCCTTTTCATCTTGCTCGTCAATATAACTGATATCTCCGTCCCCTATTGCTCTGAAAGAATCCAGATAATATAGCAAATTATCAACGGCATCGACGAGTCTATTTGCATAATCTTGTTCAAGCGCCTTTTTTACGAAGACAATATTATCCTCGATCTTCGCATATACCTGCGACAAGTCCTCGTCTCCCGTAAAGATTGTCCCCGACAAACTGTCAAAAGCCTCATTCATAGACTCATAGACGTCTCTAACCGTTTCTTTATCCATGCTACTATTGTATTTGCCTTTTTCAACACGATAAAGAAACGATTGCAATTCTTGCATGATTTCTTCTTTAATTTGGTTGTTGTTTTTAACCGAAGGTGTGTATTTTTTCATAATATATATCCTCTCCTTATCAATCCTTTGTGTACAATCCTTTTTCCTTGAAGAACTTCAATCCTGCCAAAAGATATTCTTGCTTGGAAACGTTCCTTTGCGAAAGTATCTCGCGAACTTTTTCAGCATTTTCATCTGACTTGTGCCTTATTTTATTCAACATCATCCAGAATGTCGATGCACACTTGGCTTCAACCGGACTTAATCCTGCTTTAATGAATCTGACTATCGGAAACATTTCAACAACTTTTGGATTTCCTTCACTATCTTTTTCATACACTCTTGGTTCTGCTACTGAATATGAACCATTGGGATTCTTATGCTTCAGCAAATATTTATTGCCAATTACCGTGTTTGCCGCTATTGACAAATATTCTCGATAATCAATTAAAAATCTCTCGTCTTCATGCCACAAATTGAATTTATGTATCAAATTATCTTCGACGTTTGAATAAATTCTTGATGCCGCCATAACATAGTCATCGTCATCTTGCGCATTCGCAATCAAACTCTCTGCTGTAACTTTAAGTTTTTCCGTGTTCTCAACTTTGGCTGCATCCTGTAGAGGCAAAAGTTCTTGGATCCGCTCGTCCAATTCATTTGCTATCGTTTTTCCAAATTCATCAAACTGACCTTTTACATATTCCAAAACCGTTTCAACGGTTGCTCGTCTGTTTTTTGAAATACCTTCCGCAATTCTTCTCTCATTTTCGGTTCTGTTTCTCAATTCCGACGCCGCAATTTCTTCGGATAGCTTTGCAAAAATCTCATTCTGCAGTTTATCCAAGTCATCTTGATATGATTTTGTATCATCGGGATTAGAATCCGCAACGTCATCTATTTCCAAAATATTGTTAATGCGATTCTTGATAAGTTCCAAATCGTTTTCATCGACATGAATACCCGCAACCGTTACTTCACCCAATCTGATGCCCAAATTCTTAATTTTCTCATCGTTGTTCAATCCTTCTTGCAATTCTTTGCGAATCCAACCAATCAACGAATCAATTTCAAATACGGATATGTCAGTGTTTGCAAAACACATGCTCACAATCGGCGTTCCAATCGTGTTTACTGTAGTTCTGATTTTTTCTTGTAACATATCGATAGTGATATCTTTCCCCATTGGGAAACTATTCACTATTTTTGTATAGTCGACAATATTCACATGGCACGAGCCATTTGTCCCGACTTCATACGCTTCATTTAGTTTGTCGTTTTTTACTTGAATATGCCCAAATCCCCACAAAACATCCGGGATGGCTTTAACTCTCAAAAAGGCGATTCTCATCTGATGAGACAAAAAGTCTTTTCCATATTCTTTATAGATAGTTTTTTCCGAAGAAGGCTCTACCCTAAAAGCAATTTTCTCGTTATCAAATATCACTGCCTTATATTGATTAGGCACAAAAATTTTAGTCTTTTTGTCTAGAATAAAATTGTCCGTGTATTCAACTATAACGTTCTCATTATTTAGGCTTGGACAAAAAACTCTATCTTTCATTTCCCCATTTTCTCCTTGTTTTTAATTATTTCGCAAAGCTTGTCAAGTGTCGCTTCGTCAATTTCGCCCTTTGCAACCGAATAAATTATTTTTTTCTGCTTTTCTGCCATTTCGGTCAAATCAATCTTAACCTGAGATGCAGATTCTGCGATTGCATCTTTTATCCGTTTTTTATCTTTTTCTGAAAAATTATAATGTGTAAATAACAATTCTTCCATATTTGAAGGGATATTGCGTTTCCCCGTTTCAATTGCAGATAAATACGTTGCACTCATTCCGATTTTTGCAGCCATATCACGCATGCTATCCCCCGTATTTATCCGAATGATTCTTATTACTTTTCCAAATTCTGTTAACATAAACTACCTTCATCATGTGATTGCAATTCAATTATATCACCACCATATGTTTTGTCAACATTTTTGTGCACAATTATACAAGTTTTTTTGTCGAATTTATCCACAATTTTGTTGACAATATTCGAGCATGGTGTTTTAAAGCATGTTAAAATTATACTTAATGCCAAACTACTATTCCATAAACTGTCGGTCAAGAACTTAACCTGTGGTTTATATTTCAGTCCCACAATGTCTTAAACTTTCTCTGCAAATTCATCTTTCTGCGCCATATGGTTGTGCGGTTGACTTTCAAAAGTTGTGTGACTTCGAGATAGGTCAATCCCGACATATAGGCGCAGAGAACGTCATATTCGCCTTGCGTCAAATTCATCCTTTCGACGAGCGCGTCAACGGCAGTATAATCGTTGGTGGATTCGTCGTCGATAAAAGTTATGCGCGATGATGCAACGCTGTCGCTTATGGCGGTTGTGTGTGTTAAATGACGAGTGAATTGTTTATCCAAGTATCTATCAGTAAAACGGAAACACGCTTGCCTAATCGAGATAACGTTTCCACGAGTGGTTGTATAATTATCACCAAGTCTTTTGCCGATGTGTTCGCAAAGGAAAAGCATTGCGGTTTGCGCTATGTCATATCCGTCCGAGTATTTGTCAAGAGAATCATTTGATTTGTTGCAATCCTTGATGAGTCCGTCATATAGACGATATAAATCTTTGCCCGAACGGCACATAACGGTTCTTATAGTAAGCAACGCCATCAATTCGCCGATTTTCTTGATGTTGTCGGCCGTTATAACAACGTCATCGTCTAATATATACTGTCTTTTCGCAACGATTTTGATTTGTGCTTGATTGCTATCATAAATACTGTTTACATTTTGATTTTGAAGATTGATTTGCGATTTCATATTGATATGCTCCGAGTTTTATTTGCCTTTCGGCAACAAGACGGCGCAGCACCGAGAAAACTCAAAAACGTATCACTTCAAATCGCAAGATGCCTATGTCAACGAATCGCATAAAAATGTTGTGTAAAAAACACATCAAAAATCCCTCGCGCACGCGCGTGCGCACTTGTATCAAAGACTACGGCACGTCTAATCGTCACACTTGTATCAAGACTACGGCTCGTCTAACAGGCAAACTTTCAAAAAGCATATAAAATGCGCATTAGATTTGAGATAATTTTTGAAGCAATATTACAAGATTTTTATGCCGTTGACAAAGGCTTTTGTCGGTGCTAAAACGCCGCGACGAAAGGCAATGTAAAACTCAGAGCAATTAGGCAAGATATCATACATTTTGGTTGCGCACATAATTTGGGCGCAACCACTTTTTTAAGTTTATTCAAACTAATTTTTTTGATTTGTTTCGTTTCGCAATTTTTAGATTTGACAATTTTTGCGAAACAATATGCAGAATGAGAAACCGCTTGCAATATAAAAACCTTGTCAAAATAACGGTTTTCACAAAACTCGCTCATTTTTTAGTTATTTCTGCGGTAAAAGTGGCTCATTTTTTTGTATTAGCCATTTGTTCAATTCTTTTCTAATGTCATATTTCATATGATTTATACTCCATTTTTCATCAACATTCTCCATAATGCTACAAAAATTGCTATTCGCAAAAACATTGACAAATTAGAGTTTTGCGAGTAGAATTAGTTTGCAGATACAAGGAGGGATATATGTATATCAATCGACAAAAGTATCTTGACAAATTAGTCAGTCAAAAAGACAAAGATATTGTCAAGGTTATAACAGGAATACGGCGTTGCGGCAAATCAGTGTTGCTTTTTGACATCTATGCCGATTATTTGCTATCTAACGGTATCGATAACGCGCATATAATCAAAGTAAATCTCGAAACAAAGAAAAACGAAGCGTTGCGAGATTCAAACGCTTTGTACGATAGCATCGTATCAAAAATTGTTGACGCTAAGCGGTATTATGTTTTCATAGATGAAATACAGCTTGTTGACGGTTTCGAGGATGTTGTAAACGGTCTTCGCTTGGATTATAATTGCGATATTTACATCACCGGTTCCAATTCAAAACTGCTCTCGAAAGACATCAACACAAAAATGCGCGGACGAAGCATGGAAATAAAAGTGTATCCTCTGTCTTTTTCGGAATACTACGGTTATTATGGCGGGGATAAAAGACAATGTTTCAACAATTACCTTATGTACGGCGGTCTCCCCTACCTTTTGTCCGAAAATGATAACAAGAATAAAGTCGAATACTTAAAAATGATTTGCGACACCGTTGTAGAAAAAGATATTATTGATCGGCACGGCATAAGGCAGGAAAGCCTGTTCAATGCAGTAATTGATTTTCTTTGCTCTAATATCGGCTCTTATGTGAGCGCAAATAAAATTGCAGACACGCTAAAAAGTAACGGATACGGAAAGGTTACACACGATACCATCGGCAACTATTTGGATTACGTTTGCGACGCATATTTGTTTTACCGCGCACAAAGATATGACATCAAAGGCAAACAATATCTTAAAACGCTAAACAAATACTACATTTGCGACCTCGGAATCCGCAATAGCAAATTGAATTATCGGCAAATAGAAATAACGCACTCGCTTGAAAATGTAATATATCTTGATCTCATACGGCGCGGATATATTGTCGACATCGGCAAAAACAATTCGAAAGAGATCGATTTCGTCGCAAAAAATGACAAGGAATTGTTTTATATACAAGTAGCGTATACCATTTCTGATCCCGATAAAAACGAACAAGAAGTATCCTCGTTCTATGGGCTTGATGACGGTTATAAAAAGATAGTCATCACAATGGATGACGATCCTTTTACCAACCTAAAAAACGGCTACAAAAAAATTAATGCGATTGATTTCCTTTTGGACGACCATTCTCTAGAGCAGATTTAAGACGAGACATTTGGGATTCAATTAAAACATTTTTGCTTACCAACCTTTTAGACTATATGCTACATATATAGTCTATTTTTTATTTCCAAACGGTCTATTTTTCTAGATTATATGTATCTTTTACATCATTATCGAATTTTTCAATTTTTCTTTCTCGCAAACATCATTGACGTGCGCATAAACCTTTTCTGTCTTATCCGCCGTTGAATGCCCCCCCTTTCGCAACAACACAATTCACATTGTTTTCAGTGCATCGCATTACATAAGTATGCCGTATCAAATGCAATGTAAAAGCCATGCCATATTTATCTTATAAAAAATTAGGCGGAGTACCTTTGACTCTGCTTTTTTCCAACATATTTTTACATATATCACAATTCTTATAATAACCAGTCTTAACATAAGGACGCTTACAACTATAACATATAGATGCTACATTACTTACGTCTAAACTATAACTACTTCTTTTATCAACCAATTCTGTTATATCTAATGTCGCAATCATCACGACATCGGTTTCTCCTCCCTTAACTTGAAGAATGTTCTTAAATTCAGTTTTATACGGAGCAGTTATTCGTGAATCTCCATAGGTCGATGTATTTGCCTGCACGACGAAACAATGCAGATCTCTTGCCGTCGACTCTACAATTGCAGAAAAATAGTTAGTATCTTTATTCAATTGTGGAACAAATAACATCTCTATTTTAGACTTCATTGCAGCTCGTGAAGTTATATCCGTAAACTCGTAACACAATACAGTTGAATACCTATACTTCCCATTGTTAACCCTATAATAAAATGGGAATTTATGATCTTTACATATGTGATTAGTTCTACTAAGTCTAATTATTTCATCGGGTGCATAAAAATTCTTTTCTCTAAACAGAATAAAGCCGTTAGCAAAACTCCTACCCGTTATGGTTGGGACTAAATTACAAACAGTATTTATATGCTTGTCCTGCAACGGTTATATATTGTAGTCCTGTAATAATAGTTATTTGATTCTTCAATGCAAACATTGAAATATCTAGCAGCCATGACAACGGAAAATAAAACTCCGGAAAAACTAGCATATTAACCCCATATTCTTTTGCTATATTTAAATTTTTGAACAACCTTTTCTTCGCTTCTATTGTCAAACATTTTTTCGGATTAACGATTGCATTCAGTGCATCTTCTACAGATATTTTAGTGTTCACCAATGCGACCTTTGGATTATTAGGTATATTGTTTGCGACCTTAATATCTGCACAATTTATTTGACCATTTGCCATTTCAAACAAATAATCCGCTTTTGCATATCCACCCAATTGATTATACTCCATAAATTTATTATGAATTAAGCATGGATTTTCTCCATACCCTTTGCCGTTAATTCACATTATAATACAAATATATAAAATGTCAAATATTAACATTTTTTGCAATATTAATTATTCCAACAAGTCATTAGAAATTCAAATCAATTGATGCATTATTTTGCTCACCAAATGACAATAATACGAACTCAGATAATGGGCTGTCTCTTATACACATCTGACGCTG
>ERZ1027033.472-NODE-472-length-23959-cov-9.629518_pt1 | contig 23959 bp, 25 predicted proteins | sample MGYA00519444_ERZ1027033 | MGnify/ENA primary metagenome ERZ1027033 (study PRJEB26926, sample SAMN06164887) | human gut metagenome | biome: ENVO:00009003; feature: ENVO:2100002; material: ENVO:00002003 | host: Homo sapiens | place: USA | collected 2012 ...
ACGAGGCGGATTGCGGTGCGCAAACGCCGAAGTCCAAACACGTGAGGAAGGGGGGTATTTTATTTTTGAATAATACATTGACTGTTATTAATGGAAAAACGCGTCTTTAGACGCGTTTTTTCATAGTTCAAACAATTTCTTTTTCTTTTTCGGTTCAACAGGTGTGCCGTCTTTTTTGAGTTTGAGAGTGGGCAGATACACGTCGAAAACGGTGCCTTTGCCCTCTATACCGTGGCAGTCGATTTCACCGCAATGCGCTTTGACTGTCGCAGCCGCGATCGACAATCCGAGTCCGAAACTTTGGTTGTCTTTGTTTTGTCTTGCGCCGTCAGTGCGGTAGAAGCGGTCAAAAACGTGCTTTGCATCCTCCTTGGATATGCACTCGCCGGTGTTCATAACCGACAAATGCACTCGCTTTCCGTCCGCAAAAAGCCTTGCGCCGACTTTGCCTTTGTCGCCCGAATATTTGATTGCGTTGTCCAAAAGGATCACCGCAAGGCGTTCAAGAGATTTAGGTTCGCCGTACACGTGCAAATCGGGCTGGATTTCGGTGATGAGTTTTACGTCTTTTTCAAAGCACGTAGCTTCAAATTCAAGGCATGCGCCCTCGAATATTTCGCTGAAATTCACGTCTTGTTTGGGCAATTCGCTCTGTTCGAGCTTGCTCAGTTCAAGCATGCTGTTGATAAGGTCGCGCATGCGCACGAGTTGCGTCGATATGGACGCAATCCATTTTTCGTTGTCCTTGACGGTGGAGTCCGGCTCGCTCTTGATGACGCTCAGATTGGTCGCTATTATGGTGAGCGGGGTTTTTAGCTCGTGCGAAGCGTTTGCTATAAGATCGCGTTGTTTTGTCATTGCTGAGGCAACCGGGAAGAGCAGTCTTGCGGACGACAACAGCGCAAGAAGCGCGACGAACACGACGGAGCAACAATACAGCAATGTCACCATGACGGCAGTGTTGGTAAGCTGTTTGTGATAGCTTGTGCGGTCGATAAGCGCATAGAGCGTGCCGTTCGGATACTCTCTGTTTGCAACGATGAAATACCGATCGTTGTATTTGAACTTGCCTTTGCCCACGAATATTGCTTTGAGCACGATATCCGTTGCGTCGTCGCCGTAAACGTCCACTTTGCCGTCGATGTAGGGATTGCGCCCGTCGTCGTATTTGTAGATAAAGATACAACGCAAATCGTTGGCAACGGCATTGTTGTAGTTTTCGGGATCTTCGAGAGCCTTGTCAAGAGCCTTGTTGATAAACATATCGTTCGAGCCGTACACAACGCCGAAAAGACCGCCCAACACCACAAGCAAAAAGATTGCCGCAATGACAGTGGTTGTCACGGTGTAGTTTATACGTTGTTTTCTGATGATTTCCATATATCACATTATAAGGTGTTTACATGTGCAAAATCAAGCGATAAAAGTTGTTTTTGCGCAAATTAAAAGGCGCGACGTGCGCGCCTTGAATTTTACATTTTGGATTGGGAGAGTTTGTATCCGACTCCGCGCACAGATTCTATCGTGAAATTTGCGCCCAGATGAGTGAGCTTCTTGCGCAAAAAGGACATATACACTTCGAGATTGTTGGATTCGAACTCGCTGTTGAGTCCCCATGCTTTGAGGATAAGATTTTCCTTTGTCGCAACGAAGTTGGGGTATTCGAACAGGTATCTCAAAAGCTCGAATTCCTTGCCTGTGAGGTTGATGCTTCCGTTTTGCGTTGAAAGCGTAAACGTGGTTAGGTCGAGCGACGCGTTTTGATATTCGAGCTTGTTGTCCGAAAGCAGTTTGCCTCTTCTGCGGAGCACCGCGCGGATACGAGCGGAGAGTTCGTTGAAAGAGAAGGGCTTTGACACGTAATCGTCCGCACCCTTGTCAAGTCCCGATATTTTGTCGTTCTCGTCGGTGAGAGCCGTGAGCATAATCACGGGCGTTTCGAGTTTTCTTTGGCGCAAAGTGGCAAGCACTTCAAAACCGTTCATTTTGGGCATGATTACGTCAAGCAAAATCATGTCGTACATTCCCGTCGATGCAAAATTCAAGCCGTCAGAGCCGTCATATACACAATCGACGTCGTAGCCGTCCTTCATCAACATCTGAGCGAGTGCTCTTGACAGTTCCTTTTCATCCTCTACAAGCAGTATTCTCATACGCACCTCCGTCAAATAAAAGGGTATTTTACTATTTTCAAACCTATATTACAAATTGTATCTTAAACTTTTATTAAATTTAACCCCTTTTTATTAAAAATACGGTCTTTCTTTTTATACATATATATGATATACTTAAAACAATATGGAAAACGACGGCAAAATGAAAGTTGACATTTACGATTTCGACAAAACGGCAATCCCTTACGACAGCGCGTTGCACTATTGGTTTTGGAGCATGGCGCACTGTCCGTGGACGCTGGTGCTGCTTCCGTTCCAACTGTTTTGGGGATTTTTGATGGTCACAAAGATATTGCCCGTTCCCGTATTCAAAAAAATAGCGTTCAATTTCGTGAGCCTTATAAACACGGACAAAACCGTCAAAAAGTATTGGGATAAACATCAAAAGGACATTTACGACTTCTTTAAACCCGAAAATCGAGACCCGAACAGAAAAGTCGTGCTCATCAGCGCAAGCCCCGATTTTCTCATCGAAGAGATCGCAAAGCGTATGAAAATCGACTATTGCATCGCATCTCCGCACAGCAAAAAGAACGGGCATTTGCTTGGCAAAGTGTGCAGAAAAGAGGAAAAAGTGCGCCGCCTTAACGAGATTTTGCCAAACGTCGAGGTGGAAAACGTGTATAGCGACAGCATCGATCACGACAGATACATATTTGCTCTTGGCAAGCATTGCTATCTCGCAACGAAGGGAAACCTCGAAGAAATCGACTTTGAGAGTGCAATCAAGCAATACGACGAGCAAAAAGCAAAGAAGAAGAAAAAAATAAATGCACGATAAGAAAAAGCGTACCCGTCGGGGTACGCTTTTTAAGTCGATCGATTTTGATTATCTCATCACGTAGTGATAGGTGTATGCGCCGTTTCTCGACTTGTCTGCGCTTTCGACGATTATCTTCAAAAGGTATCCCTTCGCGGTGGTGTCAAATTCGTATCTGACGTCAAACATATATACGGAGTTTGCAACGATGTTGCCGTCTTCGTCAAGGGTGTTGTCGGTGACGTAATAGAGGGTGTATCGAGCGCTGGGATTGTCGCTGAAATAGTCGGACAATTCGGATTTTTGAGTGATATAATACCACGTTTCATCCGTGTCCACGCCCATTGCCTTGATGCTTGTCACGCCGAATCTGCCGTCGTAATTGTCTTTGAAATATTCGAAATACACTTGTGCGTTCTCTTCAAAAACTTCTTTGCTCGGACAGGGTTGAGAGAAGAAGTATCCGTTGTTGAACCACGTTACGGTTGTGTAAATATCTCCGGTGAGATTTTGAGGAGCAGTGAATCCGCTCAAACCGCGATCGGCAAGTTCCTGATCGGAAAACCAAGCGTTGTCGTTTCTCGTCGGAGTGTTTTGTCCGCCTTCGTTATCGTCGGTATCGCCGCACGCAACAAGACCGAAGCAGGCGGCAACGGCGATTATAAGACAAATCGTGATTGCAAATATTTTTTTTATAGCGTTTACCTCTTTAAATATTTTCGGCGACGTCGCCTGTCTAATTTATACGACGTCGCTTTGTGTTTATAATGATAAAGCATTAATGCTTGCGATGCAAGAAAAAAATGCACCGATTTGACTTAACATCTTGTCGGTGCATCTTTTGTAAATTGCGTCGGATTATTCAACCGTTCCGTCTTTTGCATCGTTCGATTTCTTGTCGCAAGAATCGGAAGAGGAGCAGCAAGAGCAGTTTGAATCGCATGCGCTGTCGCTCAAATCGTCAATCCAATAAATCTTGTCTTTGAGCACGAGGGATACGATGTCGATGAGAAACAACACCCAGCCGCCGAAGATCATAAGGACGATTGCAAGCACGATGCCCACCACGCTGTCTTTTTGTGCGCTCTTGGCAAGACGATAGAGGTTTGCCGGGACGTCCCAAAGGATGCAGAGCAAAATCTTCACGACTTTGTCAAGACCTTGATACCAATCGATATACTTTTTTGCAAAATCTTTCATTTTTGGATTCCTCCATATTTTTTTCGTTGAATGTTGTATCACTTATTTGACACAAAGTCAAGTATATGCAACTCAAAGATGTTTTTGATTTTCGACAGAAAGAGTTTTTCAGGCATGCCGAACCGCATCCGAAATATCTTGTTGTGAAAACATGATCGAAGTGCTATACTTTTTATATCTACAAACACGGCGGTGACAATATGGCGAACGGGACGTATAAATCGGACATCGAAATTGCGCAAAGCGCAAAAATGCTTCCAATTTGCGAGGTTGCAAAACAATGCGGTATCGACCTCGATTTGATTGAAAATTACGGCAAATACAAGGCGAAAATCGACTATGCGCCTGTTTTGGAAAAGGGTGGCGAAAAGGGGAAACTCGTGCTTGTCACGGCAATAACGCCCACACCCGCCGGAGAGGGGAAAACCACAACGACGATAGGACTTGCCGACGGACTCAGACGTATAGGCAAAAACGCAATGGTTGCTTTGCGCGAGCCGTCCCTCGGCCCCGTGTTCGGCGTGAAAGGCGGTGCGGCAGGCGGCGGATATGCGCAAGTCGTGCCTATGGAAGATATAAATTTGCACTTTACGGGCGATTTCCACGCAATCGGCGCAGCAAACAATTTGCTTGCCGCTATGATTGACAATCATATTCAACAAGGCAACGCTCTCGGCATAGATCCGCGCAAAATAACGTGGAAAAGATGCGTGGATATGAACGACAGACAATTGCGCTTCGTGGTGGACGGTCTCGGCGGAAAAGCGAACGGAACGCCGAGAGAGGATGGTTTCGACATCACCGTCGCAAGCGAGGTTATGGCGGTGCTTTGTCTTGCAAATTCGCTTGCCGATTTGAAGGAAAGACTTTCCAAAATTATAGTTGCGTACACCTACGACGATAAGCCCGTAACTTGTGCGGACTTGAAGGCGCAAGGAGCAATGACCGCACTGTTGAAAGACGCGTTGAAACCCAATCTCGTGCAAACTTTGGAAGGTACGCCCGCACTTGTTCACGGCGGCCCGTTTGCAAACATCGCGCACGGATGCAACAGCGTGATTGCAACCAAAACGGCACTTTATCTTGCCGATTATGCAGTTACAGAGGCAGGTTTCGGCGCAGACCTCGGCGCAGAGAAGTTTTTTGACATCAAGTGTCGCAAGGCAAATCTCACACCCGACGCAGTGGTAGTGGTGGCAACCGTGCGTGCGTTGAAGATGCACGGCGGTATGCAAAAACAAGACCTTGCAAACGAAAATATAGAGGCTCTCGAAAAGGGCGTGCCAAACCTTTTGCGCCACGTTTCAAACGTCAAAAACGTTTACAAATTGCCGTGCGTCGTGGCAATCAACCGCTTCCCGACAGACACGGACAAAGAGATTGATTTTATCATCGCAAAATGCAAAGAGCTTGGCGTAAACACCGTTTTGTCTACCGTGTGGGCGGACGGCGGCAAGGGCGGCGAAGCGCTTGCAAAAGAAGTCGTGCGACTTTGCGAACAAGAAAAAGGCGATTTCTCTTTTGCGTATGAGGACAGCGATTCCATATCTCAAAAAATCGAAAAAATCGTGCGCAAAGTTTACGGCGGCGACGGCATATCCGTTACGTCCACAGCGCAAAAACAAATTGCAAACCTCGAAAAACTCGGCTTTTCGAATTTGCCTGTCTGCATTGCAAAAACTCAATATAGTTTTTCGGACGACGCATCGCTTTCGGGCGCGCCCGAGCATTTCACCGTCAACGTCAAAAACGTAAAAGTCAGTGCCGGAGCAGGCTTTATCGTTGTGCTTACGGGTGAGATTATGACGATGCCGGGGCTTCCTAAATCCCCTGCCGCCGAGCGTATCGACGTGACCGACGACGGCAAAATAGTAGGACTGTTTTGACGTTGCAAGCGTTTAGCCGACGAAATCGATTGATAATACGCACAAGATAACATCGACGAAGAAAACAAAAAACGGAAATCCGCAATATGCGGATTTCTCTGTTTTCGGCATGTAAGTTGCGTGAAATAGTATAAAAAAATACCATATAAAATATGCTTTTGTATGAAAGTTATTCTTGTCGGAGCGTCGGGACGTATGGGGGCGCAAATGCTTGCGCTTTTGCAGGCGTCGGAAAATATCGAAGTCGTTGCCGTAGACAATGCGTATCGCACGGATTGCGCCGAGCGCGGATTAAATGCGATTATGAAGTACGGCACTATTGCGGACGTTGAAGAAAATGCGGACGTAATCGTGGATTTTTCCTTGCATACCGCAACAAACGAAGTTGTAAATTTTGCTCTGAGAAAGCATATTCCGCTTGTTTTGGCAACCACGGGGCATACCGATGACGAGAGGGCGTGCGCGGTGCGCGCAAGCGAGGATATACCCGTTTTTATGGCAAGCAACATGTCGATTGCAATCGCGCATATCAAAACGTTTTGCGCAAAACTGGCGACGGTTTTTCCCGACGCCGACATAGAAATTATTGAGGCGCATCATTCAAAAAAATTGGATTCTCCAAGCGGAACGGCATTGTCGATTGCAAACGGCATAGTAAAGGAGCGAAACTTCGGCAAAGTGGTTGTCGGCAGAGGGGGCGAACGCGTAAGGGGCGAGGTAAACGTACACTCTTTGCGGCTTGGGCGGTCGCTTGGCGAACACGCAATCGTCATCGACACGGGAAAAGAGCGCATAACCGTTGTGCACGAAACGTTTTCACGCGCGGTGTATGCAGAAGGCGCAATGAGGGCGATGCACTTTATAGTAAAAAAAGAAAGAGGACTGTTCGGCATAGAAGATTTGATCTAAACAATTTAAGGTCTATGCATGCAAAATCAATTTTGACGGTAGGCGTGTTTGACTTTTTATAAAAAACGTAAAAACGCTGTATATTCTCGAAAAATCTTTGCAAACTATTGCGGAGGTGAAATATGCAGCTTTCAAAAAGACTTATTGTGCTGGCGACAAGCGGAATTTTGACGGTAATAGCACTGTTTGCGATATGCGGAGCCTTTGCTCCGAGCAAGGTTGCGCAGGCAGGGCTTTGCGATTTGTTGTCCGACGAAATCGTCAAGTTTTATGAAGAAGAAATTGCAAAAGAGGCGGTTTTGTCAAACAAGAGCGGCGAAAACGTCAGGGCGATTGCCGCAAGATTCGGCATAGACGATCAAAAGGCAAGATGCGCGATTTTGCTTTTCGATTTGGCAAATAGGACGGGCGGCGGCATATATTTCCCGGACATCGCGAAAATGAGCGAATTTAAAATGCTTGCTTTTGCAAAGCAAAGGGGAGAAATTTTTTCTTCAACTCTTCCTCCCGGCGAGAAAGCGAGGCTCAAACAGAGGGCAAGCGAACTCATCGGAATAAGATTGTAACAAAAAGCAATCAACGCTTGAAAAGAGCCGTCGTAAATGCTATACTGTTGTCATCAGTCAGGAGGCGTAGCATGGACACTACTCAAAAACAATTTTTGACCGCCAAGGCAAGACAGCTCCGCGACGACGTCATCGAAACCATCGGCAGATTCGGTTCGGGACACATCGGCGGCGCAATGTCGGTTATGGATGCTTTGACGGTCATTTATTATGCAAAAGCAAACGTCGACCCTAAAAATCCCAAGAAATTTGACCGTGACAGAATCGTTATGTCGAAAGGCCACGCAGGCCCTGCGATGTACGCCGTGCTTGCAGACAAAGGGTATTTCCCAAAAGAGTGGCTTCAAACTCTCAATCAAAACGGCACAAATCTTCCATCGCACTGCGATATGAATAAAACCCCCGGCATCGATATGACGGCAGGCTCGCTCGGACAAGGAATTTCGTGTGCGGTCGGTATGGCCCTTGCGGCAAAAACGGATAATAATCCCGCCACCGTATATTGCTTTATCGGCGACGGCGAAAGCCAGGAAGGTCAGGTTTGGGAAGCGAGTATGTTTGCAGGCTCTCACCGTCTTGACAATTTAATTTTGCTTTTGGACTACAACAAGATGCAGCTCGACGGCGCGGTTTGCGATATAAACGACATCGCTCCCGTCGAGGACAAGTGGAGAGCGTTCGGCTTCTACGTGCAAAGCATCGACGGACACGATATAGAGGCGATTTCAAACGCAATCGACAATGCGAAATCTCAACACGAAAGAGCAAATATGATTGTGCTCAACACCGTAAAAGGCAAGGGCGCGTCTTTTGCGGAGGCGGCGGCAAACTGCCACAGCATGAGCATCTCCGAAGAAATGTGGAGAAAGGAAACGGGGAGGTATTGAGCTATGACAGATGAAAGAGAAATGCGTCAGACGCTTGCAAACGCACTCGTTCAAAGAGCAAAAACCGATGATCGTATCGTCGTCATCGAGGCGGATCTTATGAGTTGCCACGCAACAAAAGTTTTTAAACAGGAATTTCCCGAAAGATTTGTCAACGTCGGTATTGCCGAACAAAACATGATCGGCATAGCGGCAGGCATGTCCACGATGGGCAAAATTCCGTTTGCGTATAGTTTCGGCCCGTTTGCAACTCGCAGATGCTACGATCAGATTTTCATATCCGTGGCATACGCGCATCAAAACGTGAAAATAGTCGGATCGGATCCCGGCGTTACGGCAGAGTACAACGGCGGCACGCATATGCCGTTTGAGGATATGGCACTTATGAGAGCCGTACCGCACATGGTGTGTTTCGAACCTACCGACGCAACCATGCTTGAAAAAGCGGTTGACCAAATCGTCGATTATCCCGGCGCGGTGTACATCCGTATGCAACGCAAAAAAGCGGAAAAGGTTTTTGACGAATCGTTGAACTTCGAACTTGGCAAAGCAGTCGAGATAAAGGGCGGCAAAGACGTCACTTTGATTGCAAGCGGGATTATGGTTGCAAGAGCCGTCGAGGCGGCGCAAACATTGAAACAAGAAGGTATTGACGCAAGAGTCGTGAATATCCACACTTGGAAACCTATCGACAAAGACGAGATCATCAAGTGTGCAAAAGAAACGGGCGCGATCGTCACGTGTGAAAATCACAACGTGTGCAACGGACTAGGCAGCGCGGTTGCCGAAGTGGTGTGTCAAAACGCTCCCGTTCCGATGAAGCTCGTGGGCGTGCAAGACGAGTTCGGACAAGTTGGCAAGAATGCGTATTTGAGCGAGCAGTATCATCTCACCGCAAAAGATATTGCGGACGCGGCAAGAGAGCTTGTCAAAAACAAGAGATAAGCTGTTGATTCGAGCAGGGAAAACTCTCCTAAACAATCGAAACACAAAAGACAACAACAAAGCAATTATAACAAAAGCGACGGTTTTTCCGTCGCTTTTGTATATGTAAAAGTTTGTTTTGTGTAAAATCGAGAGGTTATCAATGCACGGAGAAGAGCAGGTCTCCGTATGAAGGCACGGGCCAATACTCTTTTGCGGTGAGCAATTCCATCTCGTCCACAACTTTGCGGAGATTTGCCATTGCGACAAGCACTTCGTCGTGATAGCAACGGCCGCCGGTTACGTTTTCGCCCAAAGAGTGCGCTTTTTGCAAAACGGATTTGAGAGCATTGACGCACTCTGTTGCGTCTTTTATATGCGATGCAAGGTCTTTGCAAATCTCTTTTTCTTCGTCTGCGTCAACGCCGAGCGCAATGCTTGCGTTTGCGGATTTCGCAACGTCGCCTTTGTATTTGATGACTGCCGGGATGATGTCCATCGTTGCCATATCCAGCATCGTCATTGCTTCGATGTTGAGCAGTTTGCAGTAGTTTTGGACGTAGATGTCCTCTCTCGATTTGAGTTCCGCCTCGCTGAAAACGTGCAAGCGTTTGAACATATCGACGTTTTTTGGGCTTGTGAGATAGGGCAGGGCGTCAATTGTCGAAGGCAGGTTGAGCAAGCCTCTTCTTTCGGCTTCTTTCGTCCACTCGTCGGAGTAGTTGTTGCCGTTGAAGATGATTTTGCCGTGGTCCTTCATCACTCGCTTGATTATATCCGTGATGCCTTGATTTATATCGCTTGCTTTTTCAAGCTCGTCGGCAAATAGTTCGAACTGCTCCGCCATAATGGTGTTGAGAATGACGTTGACGCTTGCGATAGATTGCGACGAGCCGGGCATACGAAACTCAAATTTGTTTCCCGTGAACGCAAACGGTGAAGTACGGTTGCGGTCGGAGGAGTCCATAGAGAATTTCGGCAGTACGTGTACACCGATTTCCACTTCGCATTTTGCGCGTCTGGAATAAGTGCGTCCGTCTGCGATTGCTTGCATGATGCCGGTAAGCTCTTCGCCCAGGAACATACTCACGATTGCGGGCGGCGCTTCGTTTGCGCCGAGACGATGGTCGTTGGACGCGGACGCAACCGCAATGCGCAACAGATCCTGATGTGTGTCAACCGCCGCGATGACCGCCGCAAGTATAAGCAAAAATTGCGCGTTGTCTTGCGGACTTTTGCCGGGGTCGAGAAGGTTGCCCGAGTCCGTCGAAATAGACCAGTTGTTGTGTTTGCCGCTTCCGTTTACGCCGTCGAAAGGCTTTTCGTGAAGAAGGCAGGTCATATTGTGCTTTGCCGCAACCTTTTTCATGATTTCCATGGTGAGCTGGTTTTGGTCGGTGGCAACGTTGACGGTGGTGAAGATAGGCGCAAATTCGTGTTGTGAGGGAGCAACTTCGTTGTGTTTGGTTTTTGCCAAAATGCCGAGTTTCCAAAGTTCCTCGTCAAGCTCTTTCATATATTTGACCACGCGGGGTTTGATGGCTCCGAAATAGTGGTCGGAAAGTTCTTGTCCCTTTGGCGGGCGCGCTCCGAAAAGCGTGCGTCCGGTGTAAAACAGGTCCTTTCTCTTTTCGTACATTGCCGTGTCGATGAGGAAGTATTCTTGTTCGGGACCGACTGAAACGTTTATGCGCTCGGTCTTTTTGCCGAGTATGGACAAAAGGCGAGTGCCTTGTCTGTTGATTGCTTCCATCGAGCGAAGCAAAGGCGTTTTTTTGTCGAGAGCGTCGCCGTTGTAGGAGCAAAACGCGGTCGGAATGCAAAGAATGCCGTCTTTTATGAATGCGTACGAGGTGGGATCCCATGCGGTGTAGCCTCTTGCCTCGAAAGTGGAACGCAAGCCGCCGCTGGGGAAAGAGCTTGCGTCGGGCTCGCCTTTGATAAGCTCCTTGCCGCTCAACTCCATGATGACGCCGCCGTTCTTTGTCGGAGCGATAAAAGAATCGTGCTTTTCGGCGGTGATTCCGGTGAGAGGTTGGAACCAGTGTGTGAAGTGCGTTACGCCTTTTTCAACTGCCCAATCTTTCATTTCGTTGGCGACGATGTTTGCCGTTTCTCTTGAGAGAGGCAAATCGAGAGCGCAACATCTTTTGAGTTCGCGATAAGTGTCTTTGGGCAATCTCTTGCTCATGACTCTGTCGTCGAAAACCATGCTTCCGTACAAATCCGACATCAACATAAAAGTGCATCTCCAAAAGTTTTTATAGATTCGATTATAGACATAATATTCCAAATGTCAAAAGATTTCGACAAAAAAATTCGACTATAAACAAAATGGATAAATATACACAATATTTGCAATATTTATGCAGTATATTCGGATATTTATACATCAACTATATCGAATTATAAGCATACCGCAAAAATTATACTTTTATCAAAATATGATTTCAGGTCGTGGTTTTTGCGACTTCCCGTTTTTGTGCGTTGTGAAAAAGATTGCCGCGAAATATGATTTTGTGCTTTGTCAACCGCTATATTTAAGTTGACAAAAGGCGCGTGCGATGATAATATAGTTTTAGAAAATAAATAAGCAAACGCAAGTGTTCATATTTTTTTTTAACCATTCGGTTGAAAAAGAATTGAGCACTTTTTGTTTGTTTGAGGTTTGTATGGACTCTTACGTATCTCCGCTTTGCCAAAGATATGCAAGCAAAAAGATGCAATACGTTTTCTCGCCCGATTTCAAGTTCGGCACTTGGCGCAAACTTTGGATTGCGCTTGCCGAGGCCGAAAAGGAGCTGGGTATCGACATCACCGACGAGCAAATCGACGAGATGAAAGCGCACGTCGACGACATCGACTACGATATGGCGGCGCAAAAAGAAAAGGAAGTTCGCCACGACGTTATGGCGCACGTCCTCACTTTCGGCGAAGCGTGTCCAAAGGCAAAACCGATTATTCACCTCGGCGCAACCAGCTGCTTTGTCGGCGACAACACAGACATCATTCAGATGCGCGAAGGTTTGCTTGTTCTGAGAGAAGAGTTGCTTGCTTGTATAAAAACTTTGCGCGATTTCGCAATGAAAAACAAGGCTCTTGCGACGCTTGCGTTTACGCATTTTCAAGCGGCGCAACCCACCACCGTCGGCAAGCGCGCGACGCTCTATATTCAAGATCTTATAAACGACCTCGACAACCTCGATTTTCAACTTTCGAGACTGCGTTTGCTCGGCTGCAAAGGCACGACGGGTACGGCTGCGAGTTTCCTCGAATTGTTCGAGGGAGACGATGAAAAAGTCAAAGCTCTCGACAAGGCGATAGCGCAAAAAACGGGCTTCGACGGCACGTATGCGGTGAGCGGTCAGACGTATTCGAGAAAGGTCGATTACAACGTGCTTTCGGTGCTTTGCTCCATTGCGCAAAGCGCAACCAAATTTTCAAACGATATCAGATTGCTCTCTCATCTCAAAGAGGTGGAAGAGCCGTTCGAATCCAAACAAATCGGCTCGTCCGCAATGGCGTACAAACGCAATCCTATGAGGAGCGAACGCATGGCGTCCCTTGCAAGATACGTCATCTGCGACAGTATGAATCCTGCAATCACGGCGTCTGCGCAATGGTTTGAAAGGACGCTCGATGACAGCGCGAACAGACGCATCGCAATCCCCGAAGCGTTTTTGGCTGTTGATGCAATATTGGCACTTTACAACAACATAATCGGAGGTTTAACCCTTTATCCGCGCATTATTGCCAAACATTTGAGTGACGAATTGCCGTTTATGGCAACCGAAAACATCTTGATGTACTGCGTGTCGAAGAAGGGCGGCGACAGACAAGTTTTGCACGAGGCGATAAGACAACACTCCGTTGCCGCGTCCAAAGCCGTCAAGCTCGAAGGCAAAGAAAACGACTTGCTCGACAGAATTTTGAAAGACGCAACGTTCGGTCTTTCAAAAGAAGAGCTTGATTCCATCCTCGACGTAAAAGCCTTTACCGGTAGGGCGGAAAAGCAAGTCGAAGAGTATATAAGCGAAGTGGTCGATCCTCTTCTTGAAAGCAACAAAGACCGCATCGGCGGCACAAACGCAATCAACGTCTGACAGACGAAATATAATAAGGATTAAATTTTAGAGGTATAAGTATGCTTACATCGATTGTTGGTATCAACTGGGGTGACGAAGGCAAGGGCAGAATGGTCGATTTGCTTTCCGAAAAACAAGACGTCGTGGTGCGCTATCAAGGCGGCAACAACGCAGGACACACCGTCATCAACGACAAAGGCAAATTCGTGCTCAATCTTTTGCCGTCGGCAATTTTGCGCGAGGACAAAGTCAACGTCATGGGAAACGGTATGGTCGTTGACATCGAGCATCTTTGCAAAGAAATCGCAAAACTCAGAGAGGGCGGAATCGTCATCACTCCCCAAAACCTCAAAATAAGCGACAAAGCGGTTGTGTGCTGCCCCTACAACGTCGCGCAAGACTGCCTCGAAGAAGACAGACTCGGCGACAAGAAGTTCGGTTCGACAAGAAGAGGTATCTCTCCTATTTATGCGGACAAGTATATGAAAAAGGCAATCCGCATGGGCGATATTCTCCATCCCGAATATTTGCGCTCTCGCCTCGAAACCATCGTCGAATGGAAAAACCTCACGATCGAAGGCTCGTATCATGCGCAAGGTTACACCGTTGAAGGTTTGCTCGAATGGTTTGACAAGTACGGCACGCCGCTCAAAGACTACATCTGCGACACGGGTTACTATCTCGACAAAGCGCTCAAAGCAGGCAAAAACGTCATGCTCGAAGCACAACTCGGCGCATTGCGCGACATCGATTTCGGCATTTATCCGTACACTACAAGCTCGTCCACAATCACGGCTTACGGCCCTGTGGGAGCAGGCATCCCCAATCACAAAGTGGAAAACGCAATCGGCGTTATGAAAGCGTATTCAACGTGCGTCGGCGAAGGCCCGTTCACGGCAGAGATGTTCGGTGAGGAGGCGGAGCAACTCCGCAAGGCAGGCGGCGAATACGGCGCGGCAACCGGACGTCCTCGCAGAGTCGGCGGATTTGACGTGGTTGCGTCGAAGTACGGCTGTATGGTGCAAGCGGCAACCGAAATTGCGCTTACCAAACTCGATATTCTCGACACAATGGAAAAAATCCCCGTATGCGTAAGCTACGACGTCAACGGCGAAACCGTCACGGAATTCCCCTCCGGCGAAGCTCTCAACGTCGCAAAGCCCAACGTTATTTATCTTGACGGCTGGAATTGCTCCACCGCAAATTGCCGCCGCTACGAAGATTTGCCCCTCAACGCGCGCAAGTATATCGAATTTATCGAAAAAGCGGTTGAGTGCAACATCAAGTACGTTTCCGTCGGCGCGGAACGCGACGCAATCATCGTAAGATAACTTCAGTAATTATTAAAAACACCTGCGCTTTGCAGGTGTTTTTCGTATGGTTCGATTTTGGATTTAATCTCGGTTGAACAGGAAATCCAACGTAACGTCGAAAAAGTCCGCCAACGCAACGAGTGTGTCAAAGTCGGGATTTACGGTATTGTTTTCGTACCGGGTATAGTTGACGCGCGAAATACCCAACGCATCGGCAACCTGTTGTTGCGTGAGGTTTGCACCTGTTCGCAATAGCTTTAAATTTTCTCCGATTTGATGCTTCATGCTTGACATTGTACAAATTGTGTACTACAATGAATAAAAATGTACAAATTCTGTACAAAAACATTAAAAAGTAGGAGAAAATAAAATCGCATGATTGCTCTATTGCAATATTGTTTGAACGTTTATCCGCAACGCAGTTGCGATATCACCGAGCTATAGGCTCGATATCACCGCACAAAGTGCGCTTCACCAAGCAGATAATTTGGCGAAACTGTGGTGGGAGCTTTTGTCCGTGCTTGAGCTGATAGCGCAAATTCTCTGCGCGGTATTGATTGCGAAAACAAATGCGGTGTTTGTCAATCGCCAAAAGAGTTCTCGTTTCCGTCCCCGGAGATTGCCACGCTTTCGCTCGCAATGACAGGGGGGGATATGCGGTACGCCTAGATCCTTCGGCAAGCTCAGGATGACGTGAAAAAGAAAGAAAAGACAGATTGTGGCGATTGATACCACCGCAATGCCGTTTGAGCAATCAATACCTTCCAACCAGTCCGTCAAGCGTCAAATCCAAAACGTCCGCGACGGTGATGAGGCTATGTATGCCGGGCAGACTTTTGCCTTTTCGCCAGGAAGCTATTTTGCTTCGGGATATGCCGGTGAGCTTGACAAGGCGATATTCGGACATTTTCTTTTCGGTGAGGACGTTTGAAAACTGCTCGCAAAACGGCAATGCGGGATGATGCGGCGTATATTGTGCGTCGATTTCATCCAATGCGAAAAGGTAGTCAAGCGAGCAATCGAAAAAGTCCGCAAGCGCGATTGCGTTTTCAAATTCGGGAAGGGAAGCCTTTCTCAACCATTTGTAAATTGCGGACGAACTGAGGTTCAATTCTTGCGCGAGAGCGTCGGCGCAAGTCTTGTTTTCTTGCATAAGGTCGCAAAGTCGTTCCGCAAAGCCGTCTGTCAATTTATTGTCAATTTCCGACATAATGCGACAATCTCCTACATAATTCTACAAAAATAGTATGCCCCTATTTGTCCCCAAAGGCTTGTTTTTGTCCAAAAGGGGTCATATAATGTGCTTATCAATCATAGGAGAAACGCCATGGAAGAACTGTTGACAAAAATCGGAGAATTGGTATCAATGGAAATCGACGAAGTGAAAGACGTTGAATATCTCGACAAAGAAATGGGATATATGTTCTATATAAACCTCGAGGACGGACGAAAAGTTTTGCTTTCGTTGGTGGACAGCCAAATGTAAAAAAAAGACCGCATCCGCGGTCTTTTTGTATTTTTGAAAAACTTTGGTAGGTTTGCGCCGAAGATTACAAAATATCTTTGATTTGCGTAAGCGACGTGACGCAGAAGTCGCAATCCGCGCTTTTGCCGGTTTGGTATTTGTCAAACCATATTGTTTTCATGCCGTAATTGCGCGCGCCGTTTATGTCTGCGGTTATCGAATCGCCTATCATGCAGACGTCTTGCGGTTTGTCTTTTACGACTTTGAAGCAAGCGTCGAAAAACTCTTTTTCGGGTTTTAAGTGTCCTATTTCCGCAGACACGAAATATCCTTTTATATACCGGTCGAAATCGGCTTTTGCGAGTCGATTTTTTTGTTGTGAAAGAGGTGCGTTGCTTGCGACGTATAAGTCGTATTTGCTTGAAAGATATTCCAGCAAATCTTTTGCGCCGTCAACGGCAACTGCCGCCGAAGCCAGCCCTTTGTGGAAATAATCTTCAAAAGCGTGTCCGTCGGCACGTATGCCCAGCATATCGAAAAGGGTGTTGAATCTCTTTTCCAAAAGCCCTTCGAGAGTCAGTTCTTTTCTTTCGAGCTGTTGCCACAAAGAAAGGTTGTAGGGATGAAATATTTTGCAGAGTTCTTGCGCTTTCGGGATACCGAAAAAGTCGCAAGCCTCGGTTATGCTTTGGTTTGCGCACTTGTCAAAATCCAAAATCGTGTTGTCTACGTCAATAAATATCGTCATAGTTTGAGAAAAGAAAGGCGCGGAATTTTCCGCGCCGGAGTGCTTAGCGGTTGGACACTTTGTCCGCGTAGGCGCATGCGTTGAAAGCCGCAATCGAACCGTCGGAAGCCGCCGTAACGAGTTGGCGTATTTTCTTCGTGCGGCAGTCGCCTGCGACAAAGATGCCTTCGCAAGAGGTCGTGCAGTTTTCGTCCGCAACGATATAGCCTGCCTTGTCAAGCTCGACGAGATTTGCAAATGCGGTGTTGTTCGGCACTTGTCCGATGCAAATGAAAGCGCATTTTGCGTCCACGATCACGTTTTCATGGGTTTGCGTGTTTTCAAAGCGGAGAGCGGAAAGTTCGTCCTCGCCGATAAACTCTTTGAGAGCGAGATTGTGCGTGTATCTTACGTTGGGACGAGCAAGCACGAGATCCAAAAGCGCTTTGTCGCCGAAGAATTTGTCAAACAAAGTGCAGATGTGTACGCTCTTGCAATAGCCGCTCAAAACTAGCGCATATTGAAGTGCCGTGTTTGCGTCGCCTATGACGCAGACGTCTTCGCCCGAATAGAACGCGCCGTCGCAAAGAGCGCAGTAACTTACGCCGTTTCCCACCAATTCGTCCTCGCGCTCAACGCCGATTTTGCGGGGTTTTACACCCGTTGCCAAAATCACGGATTTGCACTCGTATGTGTTGTAATCGGTGGTTAATTCAAATCCGAAGGGAGTTTTAACTATCGATTGTGCTTTTTCAAGCTCGATTTGCGCGCCCCATTCCGAGATTTGTTCATAGAGTTTGTCCATCAATTCCGCCCCCGAAATTTTTTGATAGGACGGGAAGTTTTCCACTCTGGGCGAGAAGGATATTTGTCCGCCGAAACTGTCGCCTTCGAGCACCAGCACGCTTTTGCCCGCTCTCAAACAATTGAGTGCAGCGGTCATTCCGGCAGGGCCTGCGCCCACAACGATTATGTCGTATCTATCCATTGGTTACCTCTTTCGATTAAAAGAAATGCGGTATGGCTTTTGCCATACCGCCGCGTTGGTTTAAATTATTTTCTCGACTCGATATAGCCTTTGATTTTGCTTGCGTTGTCGTACACGTCGTATCCGTTTCCGTTGGGGACGAGGAGCGTCGGAGCTTTTTTGACGCCGAAGGCAAGAGTTTGATCTTTGTTGTCCTCCGCGTCGATGACGGTGTAGGAGATGCCTGCTTTGTCGAGCATCGCTTTTGCCATTTTGCAGTTGGGGCAAGTCTTTGTGGTGAATATCAAAAGACCTTCGTCATCGCCCTTTTGGCAGCAAGCGCACTCTTTTTGCGGTTCGTCTTTTTGCATCATCTTGACGTCGCTTCTAGCTTGGTCGTCGCAAACGAACTCTTCCACTTGTTTGCCGTGATATTGAGAGTGTGCGATGTCGTACACTTTGCGCTCTTTAAATTCCGCGCGCTTACCGTCGTTCCAGTTTTGAACGGGACGATAGTAGCCTGTGATACGACTGTAAACTTCCGTCTTCTTTCCGCATATGGGGCAGGTGTATTGCTCGCCTTCGAGATACCCGTGCTCTTGGCAAATGGAGTAGGTCGGAGAGAGCGTATAGTAGGGCAGTTTGTAGTTTTCGGCAATCTTTCTCACAAGGTTTGCCGCAGCTTGCCAGCTGTCAAGGCGTTGACCGAGGAACGCGTGGAACACCGTGCCGGACGTATAGAGAGTTTGCAACTCGTCTTGGATGTCGAGAGCGGAGAAGATGTCGCTCGTGTATCCGACGGGAAGGTGCGAACTGTTGGTGTAGTAGGGCACGTTGTCCATATTGCTTGCGCAGATGATGTCGGGATATCTTTCTCTGTCGTGTTTTGCAAGACGATAGGAAGTGGATTCTGCCGGCGTTGCTTCGAGGTTGTACAAATCACCGTATTCTTCTTGATAGTCGCTGAGTTTTTCACGCATGAAGTTGAGCACTTTCTTGGTGAATTCTTGCGCTTCTTTGTGCGTCATATCCTTTCCGACCCAGTTTGCGTTGAGGCAGGCCTCGTTCATGCCCACAAGACCGATTGTGGAGAAGTGGTTTCCGAACGTGCCGAGGTATCTCTTGGTGTAGGGATAAAGTCCTTCGTCGAGAAGTTTGGTGATGACGTTTCTCTTGATTTTGAGCGAGCGAGCGGACACGTTCATAAGGCGTTCGAGCTCTTTGAAGAATTCTTCTTCGGTTTTGCTCACGTACGCGATGCGCGGCATATTTATGGTTACGACGCCGATTGAACCCGTAGATTCGCCGCTGCCGAAGAAGCCGCCCGATTTTTTGCGGAGTTCGCGCAAGTCAAGACGCAAGCGGCAGCACATACTGCGCACGTCGCTGGGCTCCATGTCGGAGTTGATGTAGTTGGAGAAGTACGGCGTGCCGTATTTTGCCGTCATCGTGAAGAGAAGGCGGTTGTTTTCGGTGTTCGACCAGTCGAAGTCTCTCGTGATGGAGTAAGTCGGGATAGGATATTGGAAGCCTCTGCCGTTGGCGTCGCCCTCGATCATGATCTCGATAAACGCCTTGTTGACCATTGCCATTTCTTTGACGCAGTCTTTATACTTGAAGTCCATTTCCTTGCCGCCGACGATTGCGGGAAGTTCCGCCAAATCGTTTGGCACAACCCAGTCGAGCGTGATGTTGGTGAACGGTGCTTGCGTACCCCAACGAGAAGGCGTGTTGACGCCGTAAATGAAAGATTGGATGCATTGTTTGACTTCTTTGTAAGAGAGGTTGTCAACCTTTACGAACGGTGCGAGATATGTGTCGAAAGAACTGAACGCTTGCGCGCCTGCCCATTCGTTTTGCATGATGCCGAGGAAGTTGACCATTTGGTTGCAGAGCGTGGAAAGGTGTCCTGCCGGCGAAGAGGTGATTTTGCCGGGGATTCCGCCAAGGCCTTCCTTGATGAGTTGTTTGAGCGACCAGCCTGCGCAATAACCGGTGAGCATGGACAAATCGTGGATATGAATTTGAGCCTCGCGGTGAGCTTTTGCGATTTCATCGTCGTAGATTTCGCTGAGCCAGTAGTTTGCCGTCACCGCGCCGGAGTTGGAAAGGATAAGACCGCCCACCGAGTACGTGACCGTAGAGTTTTCCTTGACGCGCCAGTCGTTGATTTTGAGATAATTGTTCACCGTGTTCTTATAGTCGAGCATGGTGGAGTTCATCTCGCGGAGTTTTTCGTGTTGTTTTCTGTAGAGAATGTACGCTTTTGCCACTTCGACGTAACCCGATTGAATGAGGACGACTTCGACAGAGTCCTGAATGTCCTCGACGCTGACCACGTCGCCCTTGACCTTATCGTTGAAGGTTGCGGTGACTCTAAGCGCAAGCATATCGATGATGTCGTCGCTGAAACTCTTGTTCACCGCAGTGAACGCCTTTTCGATTGCGCTCTTAATTTTGTTTAGATTGAATGGAACTATACTTCCGTCTCTCTTTTTGATGTTCAACATATCTATTGAACCCCCTTGGAAAATGTGCCTCTTTATTATAACAAGCACGCGTAATATGTCAAGGGCAAATCACAAAATAATGCGTGAAACTTTTTTGCGAAACACTACATATTGTGTTTTTGTCACAAAATGCCGAAAATTGCAAAGTCTATGTTTCGTGTATCGAAAAGTGCGGTTTTTGGATATGTAACCGCCTATGTAAAATCGCAATCCGTATTCTAACGCATTCTAATATTTCGACCGCATCCGACACAAAAAAATGCCGCACCACAATATATAGTGGTTGTAAAGATTATAAAAAAATGCCCTTTTTATTCAAGGGCAAACGGCAAAGTTTTTTTATTCTAAAACGATGATCTTCCGAGCAAGTAATCTGATGACACACCAAAGCAGTCGGCAATCTTGCAAAGCATCACGACGTCGGGCAATCTGTCGCCTGTTTCGTACTTTGCGACTGTGGAACAATCCACGCCGAGTTCTTTTGCCAACCCGACTTGCGACAAGCCCTTTTCTTTGCGCAATTCCGCTATACGCGTGCGCAGAAATATTACAGTTTGTTCGTTATTATCTGATTTCATATTGACATTATGACATTCTGCCAGTATAATATTGACAACACTGGCAATCTGCCAGCAAAATATTTTATTTATGACATTGTTCAGGAGGCAAATATGAAATGAGATATAACAATATTAACAACGAATATCATACAAGTAGTGTAAATAATTAAGAAATATAATTTTTAATAAAACCGCAAATTTATAAAAAGGAGAAATGATTATGAAAAAGAAACTTATCATATCAATCGCGCTCGCGCTCGTCATCGTTGCCGTTCTTGCTGTGTGTTTGAGTGGCTGTGATTCGAATAATAAAGAATCAGCTGTTGTTCTCGAAGAATACAAGGGAAACGAATATAAAGAAATTTATGCCAGACTTTCTAATGCCGTTTCAGGCTGGATGCGTGTTGATTCTTACCGCATTTACGACAGTGGAGTCATTGTCATAGAAACGAGTTACGTAGAAAACTATGGGAAAACACAAAAACGAAAATTTGTCACCGATATTAGTCAAGTCACATTCCAGTGTACTAACGACGGTCTGCTGATATAACGCTTTTTCTAAAATCAATTACGGAAGCCTTGTTGTTAACCTACTTGACATGTTGTGTAAATAGCATCGGTATAAATATTGTAGGAGAACACTTTTCAAACAAGCCATAACAAGCGAAGAATTATCACATAAAACGACAGACGACCGTCCGAAACGGGCGGTCGTCTGTCGTGATAAGGGGAGTATTATGAGGAGCGTGTAGTTTGAGATTTATTCCTTGTTTTTCAAGAACAGCACGTTTTTTGTATGCACGTCGCTGTACGAGAAAGTGCGCTTTTCGCCGCCGTCCAGTTCGACGGTGAAGATAGAGGGAAATATCGCCGTGACTTTGCCGTGATAGAGGGCGGATTTGCCTCTGCCGCTGTTGATTTTGACAAGCACGGGGACACCGATGATTTGTTGTACGCGCGCTTTCGCCTCGCAAAGTGATTGACCGATTTCTCTCATAGCAGGATTATTGCCGTTATATCAAAATTTATTCGTCATAAATCAAAAGAATTTCGAATATGTTTTTGGTGAAACGGAGGAATGCTATGTTCGATTTTGAAAAATTAAGTGCCAGCAAATTTTACGTTGCGCCGACGTCGGAGCGTGTCGTTGAGTTTTCGCCGTCCGACGTCGATATGACAAACGTTGCAAAGGTATTGTCGGTGGCGGTGGACGCAAGAGCTACGAGCGTCGAGGCGCAAGACGGATATGCGCAAGTGGGCGGAAGAGTGAATTTTCGCCTTGCATATTTGAGCAAAGACGGCATGCCGAAAGGCGTGGATTACAATGCCGATTTCACCGCAAGAGTGGACGGTGTGTTTGTCGAGGGCGACAACGTTTGGGCGGACGTCGTTATATCCGAATCCGACGTTAACGCAGGCGATACGCTCACGCTTACGGCGGTGCTCGAAGTTACGGTTTCGGCAATCAAACGAGATGAAATCGAGGCATTGACAAACGCGGACGATTGTTTCGTTACGAAAAAAGAAATTTATATGCCGACTTTTATTGCACAAAAATCCGTCGTCGTGCCGTTTGACGACGAGAAAAACGTGGGCGGAGAAATCGAGTCCGTGCTCGGCTTGTCAACAACCGTAGTTCCCTTAAAATCAATCGCAACCGACGGCGGCGCAAATGCAAAACTGGCGGTCTATGCGTTCGTAACTTACGTAGAAGGAGGAGAAATCAAACAGCATTCGTTTGAAATCCCTCTTGAAGAAGAATTTAATCTCGACGGAGTTCAGGAAGGGGACGCAATCAAACTTTATGCTCAAACCAAATCGTCCAAAATCGTTTTGCAAGGCGTGACGGACGACAATACTATCAGAGTCGAAGGTGAAGTTCAGATCAAAGTTCAAGCGTTCAGATGCTCGAAAACCGAGATTGTGTCCGATTTGTTTATGCTGTCCAACCAAACGGAAATCGAGCGCAAAACCGCAAATTACACTTGCTTTGACGGGTGCGGATATTTTGTCAAGGGCGTGAGCGGAAGCGCAACGCTTTCGGACAACAAACCGGCGGCAATCGAAGTGTGCGCTCTGCCTTATGCAAGGTGTTACACCACCCGAGCGTATGTCAGCGAGGACAACAATTTGGTTGTTGAGGGAGTTGCAAACACCGACATAATCTATCGGGACGAAAACGGGTTCAACTCAGTGCGCGCCGAAATACCTTTTGCGGTTTCTGCGCCGAGCGATATTCCTTTCTCAAAAAATGTGCGGGTAGAATGCCGAATTCAGCGTATTGACGCCGTTGTTCGCAGAGAGCGAGAATTTGACATTACTTTCGACGTTGCCATAGCGGTGTGCGGATTTTCTCCTCTCGAAGCAACGTATATCTCGGCAGTGAACGTCGGTGAAGAGCGGCCGCAAAACAACTCCGCATTGTCCGTTTACGTTGCCTCCGAGTCGGATACGATGCTTGACGTGTGTTCTGCGCTGTCCGTAATGCCTGCCGACATCCTCGCGCAAAATCCCGACCTGTCCGAACCTTTTGCTCCCGACACCAAAATCGTTTATTTCAGAAATCTAAAATAAAACCGAGCGAAAACAAAAACCCCTCCGAGCGATTCGGAGGGGAATTTCTTTTACGGAAATGTTAAAGCTCGCCGTTTAAAAGCTCGTCCGCAGTCACGTTTAGAGTGTTGCACAACGCTCTTAACATGGTCACACTCGGTTCGGTGCGTCCTTGTTCCCAATTTGCGTAACAACTTTCCACAACACCCAAAAGCGTCGCAATTTGCTTTTGCGTCATGCCCGATTGTGCTCTTGCGGCTTTTAAGTTTTGGCAGAATTCTTTGTCCATACGCATATTATGTAACGCAACTAGACATTTTGTCTTGACTCTAGACAATATATCTAGTAGGGGGGGGCAGGCGTATATTTGCTATGTGATTATTCGAAGAAGGATTTCGAGCCGCAGCGGCGGCGAGCCTTGGAGCGCCGAGCTTTCGTCGCACACAAGCTCCTTTTGCTTCAACCACAACAAG
>ERZ1027033.482-NODE-482-length-23599-cov-8.987853_pt1 | contig 23599 bp, 17 predicted proteins | sample MGYA00519444_ERZ1027033 | MGnify/ENA primary metagenome ERZ1027033 (study PRJEB26926, sample SAMN06164887) | human gut metagenome | biome: ENVO:00009003; feature: ENVO:2100002; material: ENVO:00002003 | host: Homo sapiens | place: USA | collected 2012 ...
AGATGTGTATAAGAGACAGCACAAAAGGAGTTTCTTATGGAAAAGAAATTGATTATAGCAAAAAAAAGATATAAGGGCGATTCAATGGTTGTTACTACAAGACTCCCGAATGATTTGGTCGGAGAACTTGATAAAGTCGCCGAAAGTTCGGGACGCACAAGAAATGAAATAATCCAAACTTGTTTGGAATATGCAATTGCAAATCTTGAAATTGAAGACAATAAAAACGGGAGGGCTTAATTTTATGCCGATAGCAAGCATTATTAAATACGAAGGAGACAACAACGCAGTCATTTGGAAACATCCTTGTGAAGATTTCAACAGTTTAACACAACTTATCGTTCACGAATCGCAAGAAGCGGTTTTTATGATGAACGGACAAGCATTGGATTTGTTCGGTGCGGGACGTTACACGCTCGAAACACAAAATATCCCGCTTATCGGCAAGGCATTAAATAGAGTTACGGGAGACAAATCCCCCTTTCATTGTGAAGTTTATTTCATAAACAAAACAGAAAAGATGTCTATGAAATGGGGAACGGACAGTAAAGTTCAATTTGTCGAGCCGACATACGGCTTCCCGATTTCTATAGGCGCAAACGGGCAAATGACTTTGCGCGTCGATAATTCAAGAAAACTTCTCGTAAAACTTGTCGGTACGGAAAAATATCTCGGGAACGACAGACTTGTTTCGTATTTCAGAGCGTTTTTGATGACAAAAGTCAAATCATACATTGCGCAGGTCATAAAACAAGAGAGTATCAATATTTTTGAAATCGACGAAAGACTTCAAGATATTTCCGACAAATTGCTAGGACTGCTCAAACCCGATTTTGAAGAATACGGACTTGTGCTTGAACATTTCTTTGTTATGGAGATTATGAAGCCGGACGGAGATTCGCAATACGAAAAATTCAAATCGCTTCACTTCCGTCAATACGCAGATATTGCAGAAGCAAAAATTCGTCAAAACGTTAGCGTGATAGACGCGCAAACCGAAGCGCAAAAAGTGATTATCGGTTCTCAAGCGGTAGCGACAAAACGTGCACAAGAAGGATACACTTATCAACAAGAACGCGGATTTAACGTCGCCGAGCAAATTGCATCCAATCAAGCTGTGGGACAATTTACAAATCTCGGAATCGGTCTCGGAACAATGGCTGGTGTCGGAGGCACAATTGCGGGTGTTGTAGGCGGAAGTTTGAACAACGCTATGGAACAAAACAAAGAAGAAAACACCGTTTGTGCAAAATGCGGCGCAAAACTGCCTAAAAATGCAAAATTCTGCTTGGAATGCGGCGAAAAGGTCTTTGTTTCGAGTGTGGAACAAGTGGTTTGTCCAAACTGTGGTAAAACCGTTGTAAAAGGCAAATTCTGCCCCGAGTGCGGATATAAGTTCATTGAAAAATGTCCTAAGTGTAATGCGGATATTCCCGCCGGAGCAAAATTTTGTTTGAATTGCGGAGAAAAAATATAAGGGAGAATTATTATGAATAAGAATCTGACATATTACAGTATTGCGTGGGCAATTTGCCTCGTTGTATTCAATGTGTTGACGTTTGTCGTTCCCCATTCTATCGGAAACTTCGACTGGTATACACACGCATCGTTTTGGATCGGATACGTTTTCGTAATGCTTTCTTTCATTGCGCAATTGCTCATCGGCGTAAAAATTTTTGCAAGCAATAAAAAAGATAAGATCTTTTTGAGATTGTCGCTTCAAACAATCTCATATAGTGCAATGGTGATGAGTTTGGCTGTCGGTGCTGTGTTTATGTGTGTACCGGTGCTTCCCGAATGGATTGCCGCGATTATATGCGTGCTTGTTACCGCATATTATGCTCTTGCGTATTTGAAAGGCATTGCAGCTGTCGATTATGTCGAAAAAGTCGGAGAAAAGGTCAATAAAAAGACCGCAATGATGAAAGAATTGATATCCGAAAGCGAATCACTTATGTCTTATGCGAAAACCGATGCTGCAAAGGACGTAACAAAAAAAGTGTATGAAACGTTGAGATATAGCGATCCTATGTCAAACGATAAATTGTATTACATCGAAAAAGAAATATCCGAAGCATACATCATTTTTGCGGATAAGGTGAAAAACAACGTCGATGAAGGACTTGCCGAGCAGGCGGATAAACTTTGCGTTCTTATAAACGACAGAAATAAGAAGTGTAAATTGTTGAAGTAATTTTCTATGGGGAGTACATTCTAAATGGCTGTATTCAAATGTAAAATGTGCGGTGGCGCACTTGATATTCAAGAGGGGTCTTCGGTGGCGATTTGCTCGTTTTGCGGAACAAAACAAACCGTACCGAAACTCGATAACGAAACTCGAATCAATCTGTACGATAGAGCAAATCATTTTCGCAGAAACAACGATTATGACAAAGCAATGTCGATATACGAGCAATTGCTCGAAGCAGACAAGACCGATGCCGAAGCGTATTGGTCTATTTTGCTTTGTAAGTACGGCGTGGAATATGTAGAAGATCCCAAAACGCACAAAATGATGCCGACCATCAATCGTGCGCAGTACACTTCTATTTTTGCCGACGAAGACTATAAATCTGCAATTCAATATGCAGACGGATATCAACGGGAAGTATACGAAAACGAAGCCAAAGAACTCGATAAGATTCAAAAAGGTATTTTGGCAATTTCGCAAAAAGAAGATCCTTTCGATATTTTCATTTGCTACAAAGAGACGGATACTTACGGAAGACGTACACAAGATAGTGTTCTTGCGCAGGATTTATACTATCAATTGACAAAAGAAGGCTTCAAAGTTTTCTTCTCTCGTATAACCCTTGAAGACAAACTCGGCACCGCTTACGAGCCGTATATTTTTGCTGCGCTCAATACTGCAAAAATTATGGTGGTTATAGGCACAAGCAAAGAAAACCTGAATTCTGTTTGGGTGAAAAACGAATGGTCAAGATTTTTGGCTTTGACAAAGAAGGACAATTCAAAGGTTTTGATTCCTGCATACAGGGATATGGATCCATACGATTTGCCGGATGAATTTTCTCATCTCCAAGCACAAGATACGTCAAAACTCGGCTTTATGCAAGACTTGATTCGCGGAATAAAAAAGATTCTTGCAAAAGACGAGAAAATTGTTGTAATACCGCAAAATAATGCAACCAATTCAAATGGCAATGTCGATGCTCTCTTGAAAAGAGCATATATCGCATGTGAAGACGGTGATTTTGCAAAAGCCGACAGTTTTGCCGAAAAGGTTTTGAACATAAATCCTGAACTTGCCGACGCATACATCGTTAAACTTTTGGCTGAGTGCAAGGTAAGATGTATCGACGACTTAAGAATATATAATTCCATAATAAAATCGAAGACGAATTTCCAGCGTGCTTATAAATATGCACAAGGAGAATTGAAGGCACAATTATCAGCAATCGGCAAAGAGAATTTTGAGTATATCGAATATTATCCCATATATTGCAAAGCGCAAAATTATATCAAACAAAACGATTATTCACAAGCAATAGTATGTCTATCTAAAATTCAGAGTTATAAGAACAGTGCTGAACTGCTTGCACAATGCAAAGAAAATCTTGCTGTTCAAAAGAAAGAGAACACATATAACGCAGCAATTATTGCAGGTTCTTCAAAAACGGCAGATGATGGCACTATGCTTAGAAGCATAGGAGCACTTAGATCACTTGACGGATACAAAGACAGTCTTGCTCAAATCGATAAACTATATGCACGCATAGAAAAATACAGGTATCAACAACAAGTCGAAGCGGAAAAAGCCAAAGAACTTGCCGCAAGGCGCAAACATAAACTCAAAATCGGTGCAATCGTAACCGCAACGTGTGCGGTCGTTTTGGTTACAGTTTTGCTAATGACGTTCTTTTGGTTTATTCCTCTTTCAGAATATAACGATGCAGAAAATCTTGTCAAATCCCGCAAATATGAAGAAGCACTTGCAAAATATAAAGACTTAAACGGTTTTAGTGAAAGCGATGCTCATATTGCTGCGCTAAATGCCGTATTAAATGCAAGCGAGCATTTTGAAGAAGGTAGTCTTGATGCAGGATTGAACGAAGTATATTCACAAAACGGTACAATAACCGTGAATTATGATTGCGGAGCAGGACAGATTTCACAAGACGACGAAGCAAGTACCGTGTCTAGCAAACTTGAACAAGGAGAGGAATTCACTATTCCTTATAGGGCAGGTTATGCTTTTGTAAAATGGGAATTTGTAGGTTACTCGGTGTCGTATAATCTGAAAGCCGTATTGGCGAAAGTGTCATTGCTTGCGATATGGGAAAAATGCGATTATACTGTTTCTTTCGATTTGGACGGAGGATATTTGTCATATAAACCATCGTGGTACAGATATGAGTCGGAAGACATCACAATCGGAACACCGACAAAAAAAGGCTACACATTCCTTGGTTGGTCGGGTACCGAAATAGACGGATTAACAACAGATCTTGTAATAAAACAAGGCTCGGAAGGTGACAGACATTACGTTACGCACTGGCAAGCGAACACTTACACCGTTACGTTTAATCTTAATGGCGGCACTATGGATGCAACACAACTTCAAGTTACTTACGATGCTTACGTTTCTCTTCCCACACCGAAAAAATCCGGTAGCACGTTTAGCGGTTGGTATTATGAAGGAAAGAAAATAGACAGCGGAGAATGGAACTTAACAAAAGATTGCACCCTCGATGCGCAGTGGGATCTGATCACATACACCATTTTGTATAATTTGAACGGCGGCACAAATGCAAGCGAAAATCCTTCTTCATATACGGCATACGATGAGTTTTCTTTGCAAGAGCCAACAAAAACGGGTTACACCTTTTTAGGTTGGACATTTAGCGGTCAAAGGGAGCCATTAAGAACAATTAATATTTCCACCGGAACAATCGGTGACAAAGAATACACGGCACATTGGTCCGTGAATTCTTACATAGTGAATTATGACGCAAACAATGGAACAGCCTCAAAGATTAACGATACTGCTACTTTTGATAGTGAGTTTATTCTTGCTACCGCCGAACGGTTAGGTTATAAGTTTTTAGGTTGGTTTAATGGTCAGCAAAATGTAAGTTCTGGCATTTGGTCAATCGATTCTAACGTGACGCTAAAAGCAAAATGGGAAATAATTGAATACGAAATAAAATATAATTTGGATGGAGGCACAACAACAAATCAAAATACGTATACCATATTAGATTCAATTGTTTTAACACAGCCAATAAAAATCGGCTATTCTTTTTTAGGCTGGACAGATGCACAGCAATCTACTCCTACAAAAACGATGACGATACCAAGCGGCACTATTGGGGAAAAGGAGTATACTGCGCATTGGCAAGTAAATTCTTATAATGTTACATATACTGTGACAGGCGGTGAGAGTTCCAAAACGGAAGACACTTTTATATATGATACTGACATTGACCTTCCCACAGCCACGCGTAAAGGCTATTCTTTTATGGGCTGGTATTACAATGGAAATATTGTAGAATCTGGCATATGGAAAATCGCCGAGGACTGTGTTCTTGTTGCAAAATGGGAAATCATCGTCTATTCTATTTCGTATAATATGAATTATGGAAACACAAACAATAGGACAACATATACAATTGAAACAGAAACATTCTCCCTTGCAGAACCTACAAAGCCAGTTTGTGTTTTCTTGGGGTGGACGTATGAAGGACAAAGCAGTCCTCAAAAAGACGTTATAATAGAACAGGGATCTATAGGAGACAAGTCCTTTACAGCAAACTGGGAAGATTGCTTATCTTATGCTTTTGATGCCGCAAATAATGCATATATAGTAACAGGCTTTGCTGATGGATATATGATTTCTGATTTGGAAATCCCCCCCATTCACAATGGAATCCCAATAACAGCAATCGGAGCCAAAGCTTTTTATGGTACTTCAATAAAAACGATAATCATTCCTGATACAGTTACAATTATATATTATGAAGCGTTCTCTAATTGCGAAGCATTAGAGAATGCTGTTTTGGGATCTTCAATTATAAAAATCTATGATGAAGCATTTAAATCATGTGTAAGACTTACAAATGTGCAATTCGGGAATATGGTAGAATATATCGGTGCTAACGCTTTTTATGGTAGCAGATTAAAAGGAACAGTTGTTTTACCATCTTCATTAGTTAAAATAGGAGACAGTGCTTTTGGTTTTTGCTTCAACTTAGAAAAAGTTTATATTCCTCAAAGCGTGACAATTATGGGATCTTACATATTTGATAATAGTGGTTCATATTTGGGATGGGAATGTTCTTTATTGGAAATATATATTAAAAATGGTACCGATAAGACCAACTGGAATAGCAAATGGAACTATTGCTCTACTGGGTATGTTGCAAGCATAACCAAAATATATAATTGGTGAGCCAGATGAGGGGGTAAATAATGAATCTTAGAATTATAACCATAGATACATATTTGTTTTTACAATACAGACCGGACTACCCTAACTTTTTAGAAGAGTTAGAGCGTCACTCGAAAAATCCACTTAGAAAAAGTATTAATTTAAGGAATACTTTTCTAGTAGATTATTCTCTGTATAAGAAATCGAAAGCACTATTAACAAGAATAGACAAAGATAATTCTTATACGGAGAGCGATGATGAATTTTTGTTTCTTATCGGTTCATTAGAGAATAATTTTTTCAAAATGGATGCCAATGTATTGGGGCTATTCTTTGATTTATATTTTGAAAAAACAATAAAATTTAATATTAGTTATTTTATAAAATCCGGTATTGGTTGTGGGTATAGTATTTTCAAAGGATTTAATGAAATATACAACGGGAGAAGTTTATATATTACTAATGGAAATACATCAGATGGATCTTTAAACAATACATTATCACTTGCGCAGCTAAAGGCTTGTGCTGGTTTAATTCCAACAACTACCGAGATAAGGAAATATCGTCAAAGTAGATATACACAGGCATTGATTAATTATTTAGATGTAAAAGATAAAGAAACAGAGTTTGCGCAGTATCTTAAAAGGAAAATGAACATACAAGTGTCCACAAAAAATGTTGTCGATGATCATTTTGTTGAATTTGATATCTTAAAATACAAAACTTATCTCGGCCATCTCAAAGAAATGTTAAAAAATCCAAATGTTTACAATGAAAATGACTGGCAGATTCAAATATTGAAAATATTTAAGCTTCTTAATCCAAAATATATTTATGTTGGAGAGAAAATCCCGCTAACATCATTTGTTACGGGAAAAAGCATTTATCCAGATATCGTACTTATTGACAATGATGGAAACATAGACCTAATTGAAATTAAACGCCCCGAACACGATATTTTCTATACTTGCGAATACAGGAAAAATTATGTTCCGTTACGAGAATTGCAAGGGACATGTATGCAACTGCAAAACTATTTGATATCTCTAATCAAAACACCCACTGACATACTACAAAACAAAAAGTTTAAAGAAAAAACAGAAATACCAATTGACATGAAGTTGAAGGCAATTTCTCCTAAAGGTTATATTATTTATGGACGTGATACACAATTGCAAAGCAATGAAAAAATGTTAACTGATTTTCAAATCATTAGAAATATGTATGCAAATGTAATCGATATCATAACATATGATGACTTAATTCGCAGATTAGAGAATATGCTAAAAGCGTTGGACAGTACCACATAATCATAGTAATAACCTGCAAAATAGTGTCGATATTGCCTATACTTTTCTATAACTAATCAACATTGTAACGACAGTAGCAACATCTGTGCACGGGTTCTTTTCGGTCAGAGATTGTTCGCTCGGATACAATAACATTTCGAGTTTATTTTCCTATTCGTCAACGCGGTTTGGCACAGAGAAAAGCCTATATCAACGGCATAAATTATTGTCTTTGTTGATATGGGCTTTTTTTTTATATGCAATAATTTTTGCTGGTCGTTGACATAGGTAAAATATGAGTTGAAAGGTGTTGATTTTAAGTTTTCTCGGTGCCGTTCCTTTTGTTGCCGAAAGGCAAATAAACTTGGAGCGTGTATACAAATGAAAACTCAAATTAATGAACAAACTCAATTGCAAACTCGAAACGCAAACAATATTTACGTTCGCATTGCTGCAAGAAAGAAGAGAATTCTGGACGATGACGTTGTTATCACAAAAAGTAATATTCAACGAATCGGAGAAATAATAGCAATTGCAGTAATCAAAACGGTTATGTGTAGATCCGGCAAGAATCTATATTGGCTTTACGACGGACTAATCCAAGATTGTAAAAGAAAAGCAGATGTTAATCATATTTATTCGGACGGATACGATATAGCGCAAACCGCAATGTTGTTTCTATGTGAACATATCGGCAAACAACTTGGAGATACATATATAACCGCACGCGGCAAAGCTATAACGATAAAACAAGCGTGTTTCAGATTTGCAGACAGATATTTGGATAAGCAATATACACGCAATTTGATGCGCACAACTGTCATAGATGAAGCCACAACAGCGTCTGCCATAACTTTTATCAACGACAACTCTAACAATGATTATACCACCGTTGATACGATTATCGAAACAATGCGCCTAACACCCGCCGAATACGAAACTATTTCAGCATATATGTCGGGTTTGTCGCATATTGAAATTGCAAGATTACTTAACGTGAATCGCACTACAATATGGAGAAGATGTGAACGCATTGCTGTAAAATACTCAAATTGTTTTTACCAACAATAGCGAAAACATCTTCAGATTGTATGGTTGTCTATAAGACGTGTCCTTGTCTTGAACAAGTGGCACGCTGACGCGTGCCAGACAAGGACACGCAAAACAAACAAAACAGGTGAACTTTTCGAGGCAAACGGAGAGGGGCTGTTCGCGCTAAACCGCTTGGCGAAGCAGCCCCTTTCTCATACCGTTTTTGCTCATCGAAAAAGTGTTGCGCCTTTTATTTTTTTATTGTCTTTTGCGTGAGCCTTTGTACCAACGCATCGTCGTCGAGTGTGCCGAGAATCTCACCTTCGTCATACAATGTTGCATTATCAAACAGAAGCAACTTTTGCGACCATAACCCCATTTCGATCACTACATCGTCATCCGCAATATCTGCGGTTATGTATGACGGTAAACCTCGCGAATAGGTGATTTTCTCACCAGATTTCGCTAAATACTTTAATAGATATTGCAGGATGCCATTGTATAGTTGCTTTATAGATTGGTCTATGCTCTCAAAGTCGCTTCTTCCGAAACGCTGGTTAAAATATGTGTTTTGTATTGTTAAACGCATCTTTTTGTTTCTTGTATCATAATCACGTTTTTCAATCAACTCACCAATCATAGCATTATCAGGAACAAATATCAACGCGTGGAAGTGCAATCTGTCTGTTTTACTTCTCTCCCAAACGCCCATATATTTCCACCCCTTTCGAGAGTGCAATGACGCAAGTGTCGAAGATAATCCTTTTTTAAAAGTCTTTTCATCGTGCAGTTCATTGTTGTAAGTAAACGTGGCGAAATAATTGAATTTGTTCAAATATGCTTTGCGAATAAAACGGATTTTCCTTATAAGAAGATTGCGCTTGTCAAGTGCTTTTCTCTCTTCATCTGTATATTGTTTAGGTATGTTCCTTTTTCGCCGTCTTCTTGCGGATTCTGTTTTCGGAATGGCAATAAAATGATTGCCGTCGCTGTATATTTTGGCTTGCTCAATCATATTCACCACCATCCTTTTGCATCAAACAAGATTGCTCGTTTTCTATGTATGTGCGCGTCATAACAACCAGTGTATCGATAAAAACATCGTAGTCGTGTTTTCCCATATTCGATATACTTGGTGTGCCTATTGTTTGTATCGTTAGTATCGGCTTTGTTCTACAACTCGAAGTGTTGCAATTCTCCATAAACATCACCTCCTTCGAGAAGTCGCAAAATCATCAAAGTGTAGCCGCCAAATATTGATACAGCATTTTTGTCAAGCGCGTAATATGCTCTCTCGAATAGCACCACTTGTTTGAAAGACTTTCTTGAGTATTGTTTTCGACAAACAAAGACGTATATAAATCGTAAAGTCTTATTGGCGCATTTTGCATGGCGACATTGTAGCGTTCAACCATATCGACAACTTTGTTATTGCCGACAAGTTCAGAAACGTCATCAAGTCGTTTTTTGCGCGCGAAATAATAACGGATTTCATTCAAATCCTTTCGTACTGCTTGAATCGTCATCATATTCTACCTCCTTGGAATGTATTTTTTTGTTTCGAGGGAGTCGAGAATATAAAAAACCGTGGCTAGCCAGGAAAATTTCGATTCTCTCGAAACTTTGCCTGATAGCCACGGTCAACCTTTGTTTTTAGGTCGTGGTGGTGCGATTTGCATCGTCACTCTTAAACCACAACAATCTCATTTTTTATTAGGTCTTATTTCTACTATCAGATCCGTATCACCGTGTTCTGTTGTGATGCCATTATACGATGTGCATAAATCATTGTCAACGACAAAACAGCAAGAAAAACATTTTCGTCACATAGACATCACATTTAGTATTTGTCGAATATTTTTTACGCTTCACTTGTGAAGCAAAACGTTTGCATATATGTGGTTTTATAAAATGGAAATTGTTGATAACATCATTTCATCAAACACAAAATACGATTTTCTTTCTTCGGGAAAGTGTATCGGAAACCCCTTGCGGTAAAGGAGAAAAACAATGTAAAAACCATTCAACAAAAAGATTATGCACATTCTTTTTCTTGTTTCCTTGACCGACTGCGGATTTTCCGATGTTTTCATTCCCCGTCGAAAGACAAATCAAAGGAGGTAAAACAAAATGAAAACGGCAGTTATATACGCGAGATATTCGAGCGACAGCCAAACAGAACAATCAATCGAAGGACAATTGAGAGTGTGCCACGAATATGCAAAACAACACGACACGGTGATACTGGATGCATACATCGATAGGGCGATGACAGGCACAAACGACAATCGACCTGCATTTCAAAAAATGATACGCGATAGTGAAAAACAACATTGGGATTATGTCATCGTGTACAAATTAGACAGATTTGCAAGAAATAAATATGAGTCGGTTATCAACAAAAAGCGACTGCAAGACAACAACGTCAAATTGATGTCGGCAATGGAAAACCTTACAGACACGCCCGAAGGACGTATGATGGAATGTTTTCTCGAAGGTATGAATCAATATTTTTCCGAAGAACTTATGCAAAAAGTCAGACGCGGACTCAATGAGAGTTGGCTAAAAGGCAATGCAACGGGCGGAAGAAAAGTCTTTGGATATGACGTAGTCAATCAAAAATATGTAATAAACGAAAAGGAGGCTGCCACGATTTTAGAGATATTTACGAAATATTCGCAAGGATATACGGCAGAAGAAATCGCAAAGTCATTGCAAGAGCGCGGAATCAAATATCACGACGAAAAGTATTTGAGCAATCGAACGATTTTCAAGTTGTTGCATAAGCTCAAATACACAGGCAAGGTCGAACACGGCGGAATTATATATGACAAAGTATATCCGCAAATAATATCAGACGAATTGTGGCGAAAGGTCGAAATGATACATCAACAAAATAAAATTGCACCAAGCAGCAAAAAAGCAGTTTATGATTATATACTCACCGGCAAATTGGTATGCGGTGTTTGTAAAAAGAAAATGAGTGGCGCAAGCGGTTCTAGCAAAGCAAAACGTGTGCATTATTACTATGTTTGCAATTCGCATAAAAAGGGCGAAAAATGCACAACAACTTCAGTACAAAAAAATTATATAGAAGATTTGGTTATAAACTCGACTATGGCATTTTTATCCGACGATGAAACCGTTACGAGAATCGCAAATTCGGTTTACACAGTTCTTGAAAAAGAAGCAAAAGACAATTCTTCGCTCAAATTGCTTGAAAACAAAAAAGCGCAAGCGCAAAAATCCGCAAGCAATATCATCAAAGCGATAGAAGAAGGTATTATTACAGAACAAACAAAAACAAGATTGAAAGAACTTGAGATGCAAATCAATCAATATGATTTTGAGATTGATAAAGAAAAGCAAAAAACACATCAATATCTCTCGCGTGAACAAATCAAGAACTACATATCATCGAAATTTAATGCAAACTCAACCGATTTGCAATTTAGGAAAATGATAGTCAATACTTTCATTCGAGAAATAATTTTCTTTGAAGATAAATTGATTATCACATACAATTTTGCACCGCCGACAGAAACAGTTGCTATCGATGCAAAAGCAACTATCGAAATAGAAAAGCAGAGCGAATCTGCTTTTTCTTTTTATCAAAACTATTCGTCCATTTTATCCAAAGGCGCGCCAAAAAGAACGCATAAGGCGTTCTTTTTTTATTCTGCCGTTGTTGAGGGGGACACCCTGACGCGCGAAACATCGCTCGTCGGCGCATTGCGCCTCGACACTTCTTCCGAAGTGGACGCTCGGAAAAACGATAAATAAATTTATCTTCCTTCGCTACTACACTGGGGTCCGAGTCCCTCAACAGGCGCCATATTGAAACAACAGAATTGATACCAAAAATATCAGTTCTTTTTTCTTTTTTAAGGGCTATTTTGCTTGTTTTAGCCTTATTTTTGCTTTAAGGCAATTAATCAGGTTTGACTCCAACCCAGATAAAATGGAGTCTTTTTTATTGCAATCATATTGACAAATATCGATATGATAATATATAATATTGATATGTATCGATATGAGAGGTGCTAATTATGGATTTGAAAGAATATGCAAATATGTTTAAAGCAATTGGTGACGAAACAAGATTGTTTATTTTAAAAAAATTGATTACCAATGATGAATTATGTGCTTGTAAGTTATTAGAAATGGTTAATTGTAATCAATCTACTTTATCTCATCATATGAAAATATTAACTGATAGTGGATTAGTGATTGCTAGGAAAGATTGGAAATGGGTACATTATTCAATTAGAAAAGAAAAAGTCGAATTATTAAATAATTACTTAAAATAGGAGGCATTATGGAATATACATTAGATGATAAATATAAACTTATTAAAGAAGAGGTTTTAAAGAGTAAAAGCAAGAATCCAATCGAAATTGTAAAGTCAATTATGCATAAAGATTTTATAAATATTCATGGACCAGAACACCATTTTTTAGATGGAGCTAGTTTTCTTGTTGCTTATAAAAATGCTGGTGGTGAAGTTGATGTAAATCAAGCAATAGATATGCTAGCAGAACGTACTATAAAGATGCCAGGAGCTATGTGTGGTTTTTGGGGTATCTGTGGATCTACTACAGCAGTTGGCGCAGTTCTTTCCATTATTCATGAAACAGGTCCATTAACTTCAAATGATTATTATAAAGATAATATGGAATTCAACTCATCAGTGATTAAAAGAATGAGTGAAATAGGTGGTCCTAGATGTTGTAAAAGAAATGCTTTTTTATCACTTTCATATGCAGTTGAGTTTGTAGAAAAGAAATATGGAATTAAAATGAATTTAGACAACATATCTTGTGAGTTTTCATCATGGAATAAACAATGCATAGGAAAAAGATGTCCATTTTATATGAATTAATGGCCCTGTAGAAATTGACCATCCGATTATTGTGGATGGCTTTTCTTTTGCTTTTTCCAGGGGTACGAAGGGGTACGAAAATCGGGTTAATGTACGAAGGGGTACGAAATTGTATTAAAAGTTATGTTTCTAGACATTAGGGAATAAAACGAACACCTCGAGTGTTCGTTTTGTTTTATACCAAGAAAATTTGTAAGTTGAGAATGTTTTTCCCTAAAAAAAAGTAAAACAAACTATTAGAAGAGAAAAATCATTGTTTTTTTCTTCATTAGAGATATTTTATGGACTTAAAATCAAAAATAATATAAAATCTAGGTATGCAAATAAACGTGTCTAACATTTCTGTTGAGTATGACGGAACGCCGGTGATTTATCAGGCGGATTTTGTCATTCACGAAAACGAGAAGATTGCGCTTATCGGTCGCAACGGATGCGGAAAGACGACGCTTCTTAAAGTGCTTACGGGAGAAGTCGAGTATCAAAAAGGCGAGGATGACGCGCCGTACGGAATTTTCACGAGCGGCAATCCCGTTATCGGATTTTTGAAACAGACAAGCAACGACGACAAGTCCAAAACCATGTACGACGAGATATTGGACGCGTATTCGTCCCTTATAAAAATCGAAAAAGACATGGAAAGCGCGCTTGAAGATTTACAAAACGACTCTTGCGACCAAAACGTAAGGCGATATTCTCGCCTTTGCGAGCAGTTTGAGAGAGAGGGTGGATATACCTACAAAAAAGAGTATCTTACGGCGGTGAAAAAGTTTGGATTTTCAAACGAAGACATGCAAAAACCGCTTTGCGAGTTCTCGGGCGGACAGCGCACAAAAATCTCACTTTTGAAACTTTTGCTTTCAAAACCCGACGTTTTGCTTTTGGACGAGCCTACCAACCACTTGGATTTGGAGGCTATCGAGTGGCTTGAAAACTATCTTTGCGCATACAAAAAATCCTGCGTGATAGTGTCGCACGACCGTATGTTTCTGGATAAAATCGTAAACGTCGTATATGAAATCGAGTACGGCGAAACAAAGAGGTATCAGGGCAATTACACCTCTTTTACGGCGCAAAAACAGCAAGCGTACGACAAGGCGCTCAAAGATTCGATTATGCGTAAAAAAGAGATTGATAGGCTTAGCGCACTTGTTGAAAGATTCAGATACAAGGCAAACAAAGCCGCCATGGCGCAGGCAAAACTCAAACAAATCGAACGTATAGGCGAAGTCGGCACGCCGAGCAACTTTGACACGGCAACTTTCAAATCCAACTTCCAGCCCGAGCGCGAAACGGTTGAAAAAGCGGTTGTTTTGGATAAGCTCGTTTTCGGCTACGACAAGCCGCTCGGTCAAATAAACACGATTATAAAACGCGGGGACAAGGTCGGTATAATAGGTCAAAACGGTTGCGGAAAATCCACGCTTGTGAAAACCATCGTGCACAAAATAAAAGCACTCGACGGAAGCGCGACTTTCGGTCTGCACGCGCAGGTGGGGTATTTCGACCAAACGTCCACTCAAAGTTTTTCTACGCTTACGGTGCTAGAAGACTTTCAAAACGAATTTCCTATGCTTTCAAACACCGAGGCAAGAAGCGCATTGGGTGCGTTTATGCTGTCCGGCGACGACGTGTTTAAGCGCATATGCGATTTGTCGGGCGGTGAAAAAGTGCGTCTTGCGCTATGCAAAATTTTGAGGAAAAAACCGAATATTCTCATTCTCGACGAGCCCACGAACCACATGGACATCATAGGCAAAGAAACGCTTGAAAGATTGCTTTCAAACTACACGGGCACGGTGATAACGGTATCTCACGACAGGTATTTCATCAACCGAGTTTGCAACAGGCTAATAGTTTTCGACGGCGGAAAAGCGGAACTTTTCGACGGCAAGTATTCCGATTACGAATCGAGAAAACAAGTAAGCGATTTTGCAAACGATTTTGTAAAAACGGTTGATGAAAAGAAAAAAGAAAAGCCCGTATCGCAAAGCAAAGAAGCGGCGCGCAGAGCGCATAGAATAAGTTTTCTGGAAGAAAAAATGAACGCGCTCAACGAGCAAATTTCTTCTCTTCAAAACACCATGCACAACGACCAAAGCGTATATTCTGACTACACCAAGATTGCCGAGATAGAGGAACAAATATCCTCTCTTCAAGCAAAACTCGCCCCCCTTGAAGAAGAGTGGCTGGAATTGTCCGAAAAACAATAAAACAAGGTTTAAACAATCAAAAACAACAAATCAAACCCATATTTTGCCAAAAAGCCAGATTTTGATAATGGAGTTAAAAAACAAAAGCACCGATTTTTCGGTGCTTTTGCAATGTTGTTTAGCGATTAAAATTAAGCGGTGTAACCGTACGCTTTTTCGAGGTTTACGACGATGCCTGCCGTTTCGCTGTATGTGAGGCTCTTGAAGAAACTTTCGAGCGTGATAGGCTCGATTGCAGTTTTGACTTGCGGCTCGATATTCGCGATGTTTGCATAGGTGAGCAATTCACCCATGGTCATTGTCGTAAATTTGAGTTCTACGTCTTGGCTGAGGTTGTCCAGCTTGCTGTCTTTAAAGTCGTAGAACAAGCTGCCTTCCGTCAAATCCATAAGGTCGCTTATTGTTGCCTCTTTGATGACGTCGTTGATATTCGAAATCGTAACTTGTTTTCTTGCAAGCATACGGAGTACCGCTTCGCTCTTTTCGTTTTCAACGGTAACTCTTGCCGCGATGTGGTCGAGCGGATTTGTGTAGCTCACTTCGTCCGAGGAGTTGTACGCTTCGTTTGCAACGGCAAGGTAGCCGACAACCGCAGTGTATCTTTGCAAACTTGCGTCGTGCAAATTGATGTCGTATCTCACGGGCTCTTTGTTGATGATGACGTACAATTGACCGTACTCTTCGTTCGTGGGGACGTAGATATTTTCGCAATATTGCTTTGAGAACAATATTTCGCCTTCCGCACGTTTATAATAGCCCGTGCCGTCGTCGGGGGAGGAAACGTCAACGTAAGAAGTGCCGTCGATGCGACGATAAACGTCGTTGCTATAATGCGTGTAGTTTGAAGAATCGTACGGTACGTAAGTGCCGTTTATTATCACGTACAGATCACCGGCGGTGTTCGTGTACGTAGGCGTCGTGTATTCCGAACCCGCGACTCTCTTATATATTTTATTGGTGTCGAGAACAAATTTCAGAGTGCCGGTCGAATAGTCTTGTTTCGTGTTTTGGGCAATCACGTAAGTGCAGAGCGCAACGTTGTGGATATACTCGGTTTTTCCGTCCTTTGTGCCTTTGTAATAGAGGTTCCCTGCCGCGATTGCGCTGTCGGTCAAATCGGTGATTTGCTCGTAAGAATAAGTCATAGTACCCGTAAACGTAATATTCGTGGCTTTTTCAAAACGATAATCGCGCTTCATATATTTGCCGGTTTTGTCGTACACGAACGTATATTGTTTTTCAACGCCGTCCACCTTTTCCGAGCCTACGGGAGCGATGATAAAGCGATTCGTGTTTGAAATTTCGCTGTCGGCAGGTTTGTTTGTTCCATAGTCGTTTACGACGGTATTTACGGTTGAGTAAGTGTACACGTCGATAAGCTCCGAAAGAAGCATATCTTTCATCACCGCTTCCATTGCGGAAGAGAGGTTGTCCACTTTGACGTAAGCAAGGCGTTTGATGACGGCGGAGCTTTCACCCTCGAGGGTGACCTTGAAGTTTTGATATTTTGCATCGACGGACGACGGATCGAACGCGTCGTTTTGGCGCATATACACGCTGTTTGCCGCATCGTAGTAGAAGTAAGACGTGCCGTCAATCTTTGTTTCGTCCTTAACCATCAAGTCTATATCGATGTCCATTACGTCACCGAGCGTAAGGCTTGAAAAAGCGTTTGAAAAGTTGCCCAAAGAAGAATATGCCAAGCGTTGCAAGACGTTTGACGAGGGATTGTAGCTAGGATCGGAAGCGTCCTCTTTTGCGCAGTCGTATCTTGTGAGCGTCGAGGAATGTTCCGCAGGATTGTAAAGCGTGAAGTAGAAGGGGTGAGCAAACTTGCCGTTTGCGTCCTCGACGTATTTACCGTCCGCTTCCTTTGTGAAGCGTTGAGAGTCGAAATACGCGTTGCCATCGCAATAAACGTATTTATCCTCTTCAACCACTTTGACGTACTTTCCGTTGAGGTTTTGCGTGTATTTGTAGAATTGAACGTCTATGGTTTCTGCAAGCGTAAGCTCGTCCGCAACCGTGCCGAGATCTTTGACAAGGCAATCTCTTGCGGCGAGTGATTGCATAATACGCGCGGAGCTTTCGTCTATTTGGATAACTTCATCCACTTTGAGTGTATCGACAACCTCGCTTATGTTGTCGAGGGTGGCGTTCTTTTTGGATAGAGTTCTCATAAGCACGCTGTCGCCCTCTTTGATGCGCACGAGTTCGTCGAAATACATCGTGTTGAGTTCGCTGCCGATGTTTTTGAGAGTGTAGCCTCTTTTTGCCATTTGTTGAAGCGCGAGAGCGGTCGCACCTTCGGAGGAAAGATTATATCTTGCAAGTCCTGCGTCGGTATCGGGATTGTATAGGCGGAATCTCGGGACTGCGACGTAATATTCGCCACCGTCTTCAACCGTGCCGGAATACTCCGAGAAATCGCCGCTTGCGATTTTTTGATAGAGGGTGTACTCGGACAAATCGTGAGCGTATTTGTTGTATGCCACAAACACCGTGTCTTGCACGTACGCGCCGCTCGCACTTGCGACGTATGCGTCGTATTCGATGTCCATAACCTCACCGATAGTGAGCGAATCGGCAATAGTTGCAAGGTCGTCGAGGGTGCAGCCTCTTGCGGCGAGCGATTGCATAATACGCGCGGATTCGTCGTTTATATCGATGAGTTCGTCGATTTTGAGAGTGTTGATTTTCGTGCCGATTTCGGTGATTTTGCAATCTTTGAGAGCGATTATCGCTTTTGACGTGCCGGGCTTATCGGTGTCCACGACGTCGCCGACTGTGAGCGAGTCGAGAAGTCCGTCCGCATTTTGAAGCTCCACGACGCTCATATAAGCGACGATTTGAAGTACGGTTGCGGACGTGCCTTTGTGTGTGCGCAGATATGCCGTGCCGCTTGCCGTTTCACCCTCGCCGAGAGTGCGGAGCATGCTGTCTTTGGTTATGGGGCTGTCCGTGATATAGAAAACGTCGCTGTTTTCGTACGTGCCGTCTTCCAAGGCGTATTTCACGTTTTGGATATCGATATTGCCGCCCGAAACGGTCGGAGTGGATGCAAACGCAATATCTTTAAGAGCGGTAAACTCCTTTTGCACGAGGGTGTATTTGCCACCGTCAAGCGTTGCGATGCGGTTTGCATAAGTTGCGATATACAAATCGTTCATATCCGCAACGTCCGTTGAAAGAGTGTATTGAACGTGACGATAGAAAGTTTTTTCGTTTTCGTCATCGTTGAAATCGTCCGCATAACAGGAGTTGTCTACGACGTATTTTTCGCTTTCCGTTCCGTCCTCTGCGACAGAGGTCTTTTTGACGTATCTCAATTCTTTTTCGACGAGTTTGTCGGTCGTGCCGTCGCCGTCGGTGTCGATTGCGCCTGCGATAAATGTTTCAACTCCGAGAGCGGGGGAGTAGTTTTTGTTTTGAAGTTCGGCCTTTGAAACTTCTTGATAAATATCGGTTTTTTTGTAAACGCGGTTTTCGCCTTTGACGACGAAAGAGTCGGTGTCTACGTCCAGAAGTCTGTTGAGAGTAATTGCGTTGACCACTTCGCCGAAAGAGGAGAGCGACACGTCTTGAATCGTTGCGATGAGCTTGTTGTCGCCCGTGCCGATGTCGATGCCGAAATCGTCCTTAATCTTGCGCACGGACAAATCGCCGTTGAGCGAGCCCATAATGTTGTTGAGTGCGGTTTGCAAGTTGTTTTGCAAGTTTTCGTCGAGGATAGGCAAGCCGTAGGAAGAGAAATCGACGCCGGCAATACCGCTTATATCGTTGAGTGTGAAAGAATTGACCACGATGGACATATCGTTCAAAATATCTTTGATCGGGGCGGTGTAGAAGTCTTTCGTGGTGAAATCTATGCCGCTCAAACCTTTCAATATCGCAAGTCCGTAGTGATCGTAGAGTGTTTGCAAAGTGAGCGAATCGATGCCGTTTATGTCGTTGATGAGGCTCTTGACGGCGTCCAGAACGGTTTGTCCGTACAAGGCGCTGTCGGGCGCAATGATTTCTTCTTGTGTGATTTTTTGTTGCAGTTGTCCCACGGTCACCGAAGTGCCCACGACAAAAACCGCTCCGCCGATAGCGAGGACGAAAAGTATGATACCGATGATCATACCCAAAACGAAAGTTAATGTTCCGCGAAGTACTCTCATAAAATTACTCCATAAATATCAAACGTGCATGCGCAAGCATACACGAGGATTTGTCAGCCAAAGATTTTGGTGAAAAGTTTTGCAACGGGATTGTTGGCGTAAAAATATCCGCACACGGTCGAAGAGGACAAAGCTTCGTCGACGGCGGGGATTTTGTCTTTGAGCGCGTTGAGTATTGCAAGTGCCAAAAGGATAAACACAAACGCGAACGCTACGGATATGACTGCGCCGAAAGTGCGATCCACCGCAACGAGAGCCTTTGAATCTGACGTGTGCATTTTTGCAAATATCTTGCGAAGAAGCCAGCACACGAGCCACAGTGCCAAACAATACACGACGAACATAACCACCGCAACGATTATATCTGACACGAAAGTGCCCGCAACGCCGCCGATAGTCTGTCCGTCGTCGGTGATAAACGTCTTTGCAAGCCACACGGCAAATTTGCCTTTGAGCGAAGAAGTAAGGTCGTTGCCCATGCTGCTTTCGAGAGGTTGCTCGGACGTGCCTTCGTCGGTGGTGACGCTCACCCAATAAGATTTTTCGCCCGTTTCGGCGTCCACGTGCACGTTTATAGGCGTTGAAAAAATCACGTTGCCGCTTTCAAACTTTGCGGATATGGAGTTGTCCATATTCACAAAAACGTCGAGGTTGCGCACCTTGTCGAAAGTGGGGGCAATCAAAAGCAGAGCCGCAAGCATAATTGCAATCGTCAAAAAGAAGCCTTTGAAAGATTTTGCAAAGCCTCTGATGATGCCCAATATAAGTCCAAGTGCGATTATTACGAAAAACGCAATATCCGCATACGGTATATCGGCACAAAGTAAGTTGACTGACATATTTGCTCCTTGCGTGCTATGGGTTACACCTGCTCGCGCAAGCGTGTCCGCGCATAAGTTATGATTATAAACATTATAATCAAAAAAGAACGCATATGCAATAAAAAAATGAAAAATGACGATTTTGCGAAAACGTCAAAGGTTGATTTTTGTCAAAAAGCAAATGTGAAACCTTGACTTAATTTCGGTCATCCTATTGCGCATTTCAACATAATGGCAATTTCATCTGCCATTTTTTCAACGTAAAGTGGCGATACGGTCATAAGTTGCATCAGAGCGTCGCCGTGTTTTTGTGCCACTATGCCCAAAATTCCGACGTCCCCGAATCTCTCGGATTTTCCCGTTACGCCCGAGGGGCAAACGCCGTCGTCGCGCAGCACGATTTGTCCAACTTTGTCCTTGTTTCCAAGGGAGGCGTCCACTGCAACGAGCAGTGCGTTTTCGTGTGCGTACTTGACGAAAGACATCCACTCTTTCATATTTTTGCCGTTGATTTGCGCCTCGTCGGTGCCGTACACAAACGCGCCGATGTTGTATTTTTTCGTAAGCAGCGTTCCGACCAAAGGGCCGAGAGAGTCACCCGAAATGGCGTTTGTGCCGAAACACACGATCACCACATCGCGCTCGTTTTTGTCGATCGCGGCTTCGAACATCTTTGCGACAAAGGGCGCAAGGGGATGAATATCGGTGTTGTTTCGGGCAATTTGTTCTGTGGTTGCGACAATGCTTTTTTCGTTCAAAACTTCCTTTTTCATTCAATGATTATGGACTGATTTTCGAGAATATAAACGAGGGGAAAACAATAAAAAAGCCGCGCTTTTTTTGCACGGTTTTTCAGCAAGTTTTGCAGTTTGTACGCTTTGTCAATTCACGTCGCAAGCAGCGTCTTGCAAAACGTTTTCGTCAACGCACTCCGCCGTATCGAGTTCTCTACGATAGGGCGCATCGAACTTGTACGTCTTTTTAAACAAGGTTTTGAAATCGAGGATTTTGTATGCATACGCAAGTGTATCAAAGCTCTTTTTGCTTGCAAGCCGCCAAATTCCAAGTACGAGCGCAACAAGCACAATCGCAATACCCATGCCTATCAACGCGCCTATAAAGTCTATCAAAACGTCCGTAATCGTGCAAAATCTTCCGGGAGTGAAATACTGTATGCCCTCGCTTATCCCTGCGTACACGAAGGCAAGCGGCGCACTGAATAAGGCGCACCCCCACTTGCGCTTGCAAAGCAAAAACAACGTGCCGAAAATGCCGAATCCGAGCAGTGCGGAAAGCCCTCCGTGTCCCATAAACTTGCGCACCATTTCGTAGGTGTTTGAAAAAAGTTTTACGTCTATGTTTTTTTCTACGGACAGTGTCGGATCGAGGGTACTCGTGCAGCGTATCACCACTTTACCGTACGTCTTTGCCACAAGCACTCCGTTTTGCGTTATGGTTGCGTTTCCGCTGACAACTTCCCACTTGACGTCCTTTTCGTAGTATTGCGGCATATGTTTTGCGCTGTATTGCGTCGAAGTGTGCGGCGTGATGACGTCTGCGCCTGCAAGTCGCAGTTCGGTGGGCGGAATTTTGGTGATATTTACGGTTACGGATGCCGAAACGGCAGGATTGTATCTTGACGTATATGTCAACGTCACGGGTTTTACGCCCATTACGTTGAAGCTGTTGTAACTGACGCTCACAACCGATTTCTTGCTCGAAGTGACCACAAAGTCCCAAGGCGCGCCGGCAGGCTCAACGCGGTCTATGAGGTCGTAAACGGATTGAGCCTTCTCGGAGCCGTGCACAAGGGTGGGATTGTCTTTGAAAACGATTTTTTCGGGCATTATGAAGTCGGGATTTTCTTTGACGGTGATTTGCGTTGAAATCTGTTTTCCGCTCTCGAAAGTTGCCGTTATCGTGGCAGTGCCTGCGCTCACGCCGCTGACGTAGCCGCCCGATGCAAGCGCAACGCTCTCGTCTGACGACGAATAAGACGCGGATACGGGGGATAGCGTGTTGTCACTCAACCTCACACCCTTTGTAGTGCCGACTTTTATCGAGGACGGCAAGGCTATCGTCGGTTCGACTTCGTCGGGATTAGGCCCGTAACAGCCGACGCTAACCCAATTGTAAATGGATGGATTGCTTTTGAGATATACGTAGATTTTAGACCAACCCCAAGAGTGAAAAGTCACAAGTCCGTTTTCGTCCACCGTTGAGTATTCGGGGTGGTCGGACACAAAATACACGTCTTTGTCAAGCGTGTTTTTAGGAAGGAAAGAAACGGTCAGTTGTTCTTGTTGCCCTGCAAAATAAATCTTGTTTCCGGGGCGGTTGAGAATCACGTTTTGCGTGACCACTTTCGCATTGAATTTGGAAGACAGGTTAAATATCGAATCCACCTTGTCGGACACGATCTGCGTGCTTTTACCGCTTTCGTTGCCTGGCGTTGCCGACGCAATCCAAAGCGCGCCCCACAGCACGATTGTGCAACAAAGCGCAATCGAAGCAAATATTTTGAGTCCTATCAAAAATTTTCTGTCCTTGACAAGCATATCCGCTCTCCCAAAACGAACTATGGCAATATTATAACAAAAAACATGTGTTTTTTGCAACAGTTTTAAGGGGCACTTATACACTGAATATGCTCATTCAAAGACGGAACACGAGTCGCAAGGCGACGGGACACCCACACCCGATTGAATTACATTCTTCCCCTCGTCATTCCGAGCAACGCCGAGGAATCTAGGCGCAAGCCGCATTTCGCTACGCTGGATTCTTCACTACGTTACTCGCAACAACTATGCT
>ERZ1027033.557-NODE-557-length-21239-cov-6.178248_pt1 | contig 21239 bp, 19 predicted proteins | sample MGYA00519444_ERZ1027033 | MGnify/ENA primary metagenome ERZ1027033 (study PRJEB26926, sample SAMN06164887) | human gut metagenome | biome: ENVO:00009003; feature: ENVO:2100002; material: ENVO:00002003 | host: Homo sapiens | place: USA | collected 2012 ...
ATCGTCGGCAGCGTCAGATGTGTATAAGAGACAGTGCCTGCACAGTCTGTTGCATTCTGGATTCGGAGGGAAACAGCGAAGGAACTCGCTTCATCAGAGGCGGTGCAGAATACAGCCACCGCTGTAAAACAGTTGAAGCAAAACTAAAAAAATCCCAGGCGTCCGGAGGTGCCGGAGATAATCCCCACGCCAATGCAAGGTACTGGGAAAAACTAAGAAATCTCAATGATTTTTATTCTCACAGCATAAGTAGACAAGTTATAGAATACTGCAAAAACAACAATGCCAAAATCATCGCCCTGCCGGAGTTTGACAGGGATTACAGCAAAATTATCATGACAAAGGCAGGAAATCATTCACCGATTCACCTAAGCACTGCGATTCGCGAGAAGATCAAATATAAAGCGTGGCAGGAAGGAATCGTGGTGGTCGAACTGCAGCAGCATGAGATCAGTTCCGTCTGCAGTATCTGTGGAGAAAAAATCAAAAACAAAGAAAACGAATTCTTCTGTCCAAATGGACACAGAGGAAACCGTTATCTGAATACAGCTCGAAATCTTGGAAAGAAATGCCTGAAAGGATTTGAGCAAAACAAAGAGAAGACAGCCTCAAAGACTCCAGGTTCCTGTGTATAAACAGAAAATCCGGAGATATTTGTCTGTATAAAACGTATGCAAAGAACCCTTCCAGTCGGATGCGTTCTGCATATAGAGTGTGTGAGAAATCACAGAAAAAGTGATATCTACAGGATGTTGCTTTCGGGCAGAACACCGCCCGCCGGAGTCCACGGGGAATCCGGGAAGTCCGCCGTCTGTCAGATGGTGAAAGTGTTCGAAGTTATATAAAAAAAGACTTGAAACAACAATGAGGAGAAAATCCTGCTGTTAATCAAAGAAACACAGGAAAATTACCAGAAGATATGAAGAAGAAACATAGCAGAGAAAATTTACGGATTGCTATGCTGGGACATAAAAGAATCCCATCCAGAGAAGGCGGGATTGAAATTGTTGTGGAAGAGTTGGCAACCAGAATGGCGAAGAAATCCCATTCTGTAACCTGTTATAACCGAAAAGGACACAACGTAGCCGGAAGCGAATTCGACGGTACAAAACTTAAGACATACAAAGGCGTCACTTTACAGGAAGTCTTTACAATAGATAAACGCGGGCTTGCTGCCATGACAGCATCCGTATCCGCAAGCCTTCGGGCAGCTCTTGGAAACTATGACGTTGTACATATCCATGCAGAAGGCCCAGCCTTTATGTGCTGGCTCCCGAAACTGTTTGGAAAGAAAGTGATCGTCACCGTGCATGGTCTCGATCATCAGAGAGCCAAGTGGGGAAAATTTGCAAGCTGGTACATCAGAAGCGGAGAAAAAAATGCTGTCCGCTTTGCCGATGAGATCATCGTACTCAGCAAAGGCGTTCAGGATTATTTTCAAAATACATATGGAAGAACTACCCGGTTTATTCCAAACGGTGTAAATAAAGCAAAACCACGGAAAGCCCGCCAGATCACCGAGAAATGGGGACTCACCAAGGACAGTTACATCCTTTACTTAGGAAGAATCGTCCCGGAAAAAGGTGAGCGCTATTTAATAGAAGCATTTAAACAGACAAAGACAGATAAGAAACTCGTCATCGCCGGAGGAAGCTCCGATACACAGGTATTCATGGATGAACTGAAGAGCCTGGCAAAAGACGATGACAGGATTATTTTTACCGGCTTTGTTCAGGGAGAGATATTAGAAGAGCTATACAGCAATCCATACATCTACACACTTCCATCCGACCTTGAAGGCATGCCGTTAAGCCTCCTGGAGGCGATGAGTTATGGGAACTGCTGCCTGACATCCGACATACCGGAATGCGCAGAAGTGGTAGAAGACAAGGCACTGCTGTTCAGAAAATCGGATGTCAGTGATCTGAAAGCAAAATTACAGAACGCCTGCGACCATCCGGAAATGGTAGAAACCTATAAAGCACAGGCCGAGGAATTTATCTGCAGAAAATATAACTGGGACGATGTGGTAGAGAAGACATTGAAACTGTATCAGAGATGAGGAAGTGGCTGAAGGAATGAGAGAAGAATGAAAATTTTGATGATAAATAAGTTCCTGTATCCGAATGGCGGATCAGAAACCTACATATTTAAATTAGGCGAACATCTGGAAAAAACAGGGCATAAGGTACAGTATTTCGGCATGGAACACGAAGGCCGATGCGTTGGCAACCATGTTAATGCTTACACAAGTGACATGGACTTCCACGGAGGAAGTAAATTAAGCAAGCTGACCTATCCGATCAAGACAATCTACAGTAAAGAAGCAAGAGTACAGTTGAGAAAAGTACTGGACGACTTCCAGCCGGATGTCTGTCACCTGAACAATTTTAACTATCAATTGACTCCATCCATGATTCTGGAAATCGTGAAGTGGCGCAAAAAGACAAGGCATAAGTGCAAAATTGTCTTTACTGCCCATGATTACCAGCTGGTCTGCCCGAACCATATGCTGAACAACCCGAATACTCATAAGAACTGTGAGAAGTGCCTCGGCGGTCATTTCATGAACTGCGTAAAAGGCAAGTGCATCCATGGTTCTACTGCGAAATCAGCCATCGGGATGATGGAGGCCGAGTTCTGGAAGTGGAAGGGTACATATAAGTACATTGATACGATGATCTGCTGTTCCGAGTTCATGAAGAGCAAGATGGACAGCAATCCGCTGTTTGCTACGAAGACTGTGGCAATGCACAACTTCATCGATAAGATGGAGTGGAAAGAGACCCCGAAGAAGGATTACGTCCTTTACTTTGGCCGCTTCTCCGAGGAGAAGGGCATCGGCACACTGATCAAGGTCTGTAAGAAACTGCCGGATGTGCAGTTCATCTTCGCCGGTACTGGCCCGCTGGAAGAGACAGTAAATGGTATTAAGAACATCAAGAACGTTGGCTTCCAGAAAGGCGAGGCACTGGAGAAGCTGATCCGTGAGGCACGGTTCTCCATTTACCCTTCTGAGTGGTATGAGAACTGCCCGTTCTCCGTGATGGAATCCCAGATGTATGGCACACCGGTACTGGGAGCGAACATTGGTGGCATCCCGGAACTGATTCAGGTTGGCAAGACCGGCGAGCTGTTTGAGAGTGGTAATGCCGAAGATCTGAAGAAGAAGATCGAGAAGCTCTGGGGTGATAAGAAGCTGTGTGCGGAGTACAGTGCGAACTGTAAGAACATCAGCTTCGATACCATTGATGAGTATTACGAGAAAATTATGAAGGTGTATCAGTAAGACTGGTATGTGAGGAGAGAATTTGTGGCTACAAAAGCGGATCGATACGAGGGAATTGACGGTTTGAAGGCATATGCCATCATTGGCATTGCACTGATGCACGTCCTCGCAAACGGAGAATATGGGATAGGAGGATTTGTGTTTGAACGGCTAATACCATCATTCACAAACCTCGTTTTCCTTTTTATGATGGTCAGTGGCTTTGGTATGTGTTGCGGTTATTACCAGAAAATTATTGACCAGAAGATCAGCATGGAGAATTTCTACAAGAAGCGGTACATCAAAATCTGGCCGTATTTTGCACTGCTTTGTGCATTAGACTTTGTGATTTCGCCGAGCAAGGAATCCCTGTTTGAAGTTTTCGCAAACTTGACTTTGTGCCAGGGACTTCTGCCAAATGCGAATATTTCTGTCATCGGCGTAAGTTGGACGCTGGCAGTCATTTTTGTGTTTTATATGCTGTTTCCATTCTTCTGTTTCCTGATTGGAAACAAGAAGAGAGCATGGGGAGTAGCGGTTGCGGCTCTGGTGTTTAACTGGGTGTGTAGCAGTTATTTCTTTGATGCAAATCATGTAATAAAGTTTAGTGCAAGGACTAGCGTTGTATATGACGCTATTTATTTCATCGTAGGTGGCCTGATTTTCCTTTATCGAAAGGAACTGGCTGAGTTTGCATCGAAGTACAAGGTCTTCGCCGGAGCAATTCTGCTGATTGCCACAGTTGCTTATTTTGCAGTAGGTGGCAATACGCTCACAATGCTGTTCTTCTGTGTGGCAGCACTGGTCTATACGCTCGGCTGCAATCGGAGGGGGGTATTGGTCAATCCAATTGTCAAGTTCCTAGGCGGTATCAGCTTCGAGATTTACCTGTGCCATATGGTAATTTATCGTGTGTTTGAAAAGTTACACCTCGTTCATCTATTTGGAAACGGTCTGCTGGCATATATCTTTACAGCTGTTGCAGTCATCTGCGGTTCGGTTGTGTTCTCGGTATGTGCAAAGTGGTTCTTAAATAAAATCGAAACATTCTTAAAAGAGAGAGTTAGGAGAGTTAATCATGTCTGAAGAAAAGAAGTTAAATGGTACGGTCATCGTCACTTATCGTTGCAATGCTCGTTGCTCTATGTGTAACCGCTATAAAGCACCTTCCAAGCCGGAAGAAGAAATCAGCATCGAGACCATCAAGAAGCTGCCGAAGATGTACTTCACCAACATTACCGGCGGCGAGCCGTTCATCCGTACCGACCTGAAGGATATCGTGCGCGAATTGTACAAGAAGTCTGACCGTATCGTTATTTCTACCAACGGTTTCTTCACAGACCGTATCGTTGACCTGTGCAAAGAGTTCCCGCAGATTGGTATTCGTATCTCCATCGAGGGTCTGGAGAAGACCAACAACGAGATCCGAGGCCTGCAGAATGGCTACCAGCGTGGTTATGGCACGCTGAAGAAGCTTCGTGAGATGGGCATGAAAGATGTCGGCTTCGGTATGACTGTTCAGGACAAAAACGCTCCTGACCTGGTTTCGCTGTACAAGATCTCTGACGAGATGGGCATGGAGTTTGCAACTGCTTCTCTGCACAACAGCTTCTACTTCGTTGAGGCGAAGAACATTATCCACGACCGTCCGATGGTGGCAAAGAACTTCGAGAATCTGGTCAACGAACTGCTCCGCAGCAATAGCCCGAAGAAGTGGTTCCGTGCTTACTTCAACCACGGCCTGATCAATTACATCTATGGCCAGAAGCGTCTGCTGCCTTGCGATATGAGCTTTGATACCTTCTTCATCGACCCGTATGGCGATGTTATGCCTTGCAACGGTACCAAGGACAAAGAGGTCATGGGAAACCTGAACAATCAGACTTGGGATGAGCTGTGGAACAGCCCGGAAGCAGAGACGGTTCGTGCAAAGGTTCGCTGCTGCGACCGTGACTGCTGGATGATCGGTTCTGTCAGCCCTGCTATGCACAAGTATATCTGGAAGCCTGCTACCTGGGTTCTGGTTCACAAGTTCAAGGCTCTGTTCACCAAGCATCCGTACAGCATGTATGAGCTGAAGATCTGCCGTGACTATCGCGATGGTAAGGTTACTAAAGAGGATCTGGATAAGTGTAGCACCTGCGATATGAACTGTGTGATCAACAACGGTCTGAGTGAAGCATCCAAGGAACAGCTGAAGCATAAGACTGGCGAGGAAATCGTGGATGCTGATATTGCACAGCAGATGGAGACGAAGTGATGAATATCCTGTATATAGCTTATTCATGTAACCCTTTTGCTGGAAGTGAAGATAAAATCGGTTGGTGCGTTCCTTATGAAAGTTCAAAAACAAATAAAGTTTATGTAATTACAAAAGAAGAACAACGTGAACCAGTCGAAAAAAATTTGCAGAGTCATTCACTTGAAAATATAAAGTTTTATTATGTTGACATCCCTAATTTTTACAAAAAAATCTTCAAGGGATTTATGTATTCTGGAAGACTTAATGTGTGGAATAGACGGGTACTTCCTCTTGCAAAAAAAATCTGTGCGGATCAAAAAATTGACGTTATTCATCAGATTACGCCAATTGAATTCCGTGCAATTGGAGACTATGGAAAGATAGCAAATATCAAATTCGTCTGCGGACCACTTGGCGGAGGAGAGTCTTTGCCTAATGGATTAAAAGATTACGCAAAGGGGCATGAAATCATTGAAGTCGTTCGCTCAGGGATAAATCGCTGGTATCGTTTTAAACTGAGAATCACTGGCAAACTAAATCGCTGCGACTATATTATGTTTGCAAATAAAGAGACTCAAGAATTCCTCGTAGAGGGGGCAGAACTAAACTGTCCGTATGAATTAGTCTTTGATAACGGATTAAGACCGGATGAATTGGTGAGCTGGACAGAAAAGGAAAAAGTGAATGAAGAATTACAATGTAAGTGATGAGCCAGTGACTGAGGTTGCGGTAGATATAAATGATATTAAAGATACTTGCAATGAAAAGGGCAGAAATGAAGAATGCGTCTTTCTGGTTGCTGGAAGAATGATATATCGAAAGGGCTTGGATTTTCTTTTTGATGCATTGATGAGAATTCCGCAGGAAACTAGATATCAGGTTAGAGTTGTAGGCGATGGCCCGGAACTTGAGCATCTACGTAAACGTGGTAAGGAAGACTTGAACTTGTCTGAGCATGTGCACTGCATGGGTTCTATTCCCTATATGGAAATGGAAAAGGAATATGCAGGTGCGGATGTATTTATTATGCCGAGCATTCGAGAGACGACAGGCACGGTCTTACTGGAGGCAATGTCAAAAGGTATTCCGGTTATCACCATTAATAAGTTTGGCGGAGCAACTCTTTTTGATGAAAACACCGGTTGGCTTTATGGAGGAAACTCGAAAGAGGAATACATTGAGAATTTAAAAAAGGCAATTCTTGAATGTATTGCTTATCCTGATGAAGTAACAAGGCGTGGAAAAAACGCACGGAAGAAAGCAGAAAAGTATACCTGGCAGAAAAAAAACGAGAAGTATCAGGCAATATATGAGGAACTGCTGAAAAAGTAAGATGTGCAGCATAGAGGAGAGTTTAAAATGGTTGGAGTATGCATAAAATATATGCATGAAAATTACGGAGGCATATTGCAAGCATATGCAACTGTTAGTTATTTGGAAAATCAAAATATTGAGTATGAGTTGGTTCGATATACTAGAAAGAAGACTGTGACAGAAGCACTGAAAGATGTGCCGCGTCTTTTTAATGCAGTTTGGTTTAATAGCAGATTTGAGGGAATTCAGAGAAAAATTAGTCTAAAAAAGCATCCTGAGTATGCAAAGAATAATGAAGTTCGTATGAAAGCATTTGCCGGATTCAAAAAATGGGCTTTTAAGGATTTTTCCGATGAGTATATCGGCTATGCGGCATTACGCGAGGGTGGAAAGAAATATTCGGCGGTTATAACAGGAAGCGATCAGCTTTGGAGTCCAGCAGGATTGCCAACGAATTATTACAATTTGATGTTTGTTCCGGATGACACGCTAAAAATTTCAATTGCTTCTAGTTTCGGAGTAAAGGAAATTCCGTGGTATCAAAAGAAAAGAACGATACAGTATTTGAATCGCATTGAATACATTAGTATGCGTGAGAATCGAGGAAGTGAGATTGTCAAGGAATTGACTGGTCGAGATGTTCCTACGATTTTAGACCCGGTTTTCTTTTTGAGTAGAAACGAATGGCTGGAGAGAATTCCTAATAAAAGAGAAATCAATGAGCCATATATTTTTGCATACTTCCTTGGTGCCACACAGGAATATCGCAATGCAGTAAAGAAATTAGCTCGCGACAAGGGCATGAAAGTCGTTGCATTGCGACACATGGATCAGTATGTAGAAGAAGATGAAAACTTTGGAGACTTTGCTCCGTATGACGTGAGCCCAGAGAGATTTCTGAATCTTCTGCGAAATGCAGAGTATGTCTGCACAGATTCTTTCCACGGGACTGCATTTTCTATTCTTAATGAAAAGCAGTTTGTGGTATTTAACAGATATGCTGAAAATTCCAGCTTTTCAAAAAATTCTCGTATTGATACCCTGTGTGTGAATTTTGGTCTAGAAAGTCGGCGTTATAAAAATGGAATGGACTTATCAGACGTTGTAAAAGATGATATTGATTATAAAGCTGTAGGGGAAAAATATAAAAACCTTAAGCAGGTAACAGATCAATATTTAAATACTGTATTGAAAGAAATTAGAAAGCGTGTGTAATCGTGCCGAAATAGGAATATGAAATAATGCATGAGATTGTCGCCGCGAAAGGATAAATATTATATGAATAATGAAGTAGTTAGAGTATTGGTGACATCTCCGCTTGGTGTTGGAGGTGTAACTAATATGATGATTCATATCCAGGAACACCTGGACAGATCTAAAATAAATTTTGACTATCTTGTTTTTCATGATAGGCACGAACCTATGGAAGACAAAGTTCTTTCATTGGGAAGTAAAAAGTATGTTGCCTCAGCGGATAATGTGAAATTTAGACCTTTTAGAAGAATTTGGAGAATTAATGAAATTCGGAAAGTCTGCAAGAGAAATCATATTAAAATCCTACATTATAATGCGGATTGTGCAGCAGATATGACAAATATTATTGGCGCAAAATTGGGTGGAGTTCAATATATTACAATACATAGTCACAATGCTGGCTTTGGAGCAGCAGGTAATGGAATTCGATTTATAAGCAAAATCTTAAAGCCATTAATTCCACTCTTTTGCGATAACTTTTATGGCTGTTCAGAACTAGCTGCAAGATTTCTATTTCCGAGGTCAATTATTGAATCTGGTAGGTGTTCAGTACTTCCGAATGGAATTGATTTGGAGAAATATGATTATAATGAAGCTGTTCGTCGAGAAATACGAAAAAAGCTGAATCTGGAAGGTAAGTATGTTGTAGGACATGCTGGACGGTTTTCTGATCAAAAAAATCACAGCTTTTTGCTGGACATCTTTCAAGCAGTACACCGAAAAAATCCAAATACTGTGTTACTTTTATTTGGCGTTGGTGAACTACAAGAAGCGATGAAAAATAAGGCTAGGACATTAGGAATTGAAGACGCTGTAATTTTTTATGGAGCTTCAAATGAAATGAATAAAATGTGGCAGGCAATGGATGTTTTTGTAATGCCATCTTTACATGAAGGTCTTCCGGTCACAGGGGTTGAGGCACAGGCGAGCGGATTGCCATGTGTTTTCTCCGATGCAATAACAAAAGAAGTAGGCTTAACTTCAAATACAGAATTCCTTTCTCTTCAAGAAAAACCTGATGTGTGGGCGGAACATGTTTTGAAGTATATGAATGTGCAAAGGAAAAGTGAAAGAAAAATATTGGAGCAGGCAGGTTATGATATTCAGCAGACAGCAGATACACTTGCACAACTGTATTTGAATGTTGCTGAAAAACTATAAAGGATGGAAGGAGAAAGTGCTTAATGATTGTAGTGAAGAATAAAGCAGATTGCTGTGGATGTACGGCATGCTATAGTGTATGCCCGAAAAAAACTATAAGTATGTAGCAGGATCAAGAGGGCTTTTTATATCCATTCGTGGAAATTTCAAAGTGTATAGATTGCAAATTGTGCGATTCTGCTTGTCCTATTGAAAATAAAATCGATTCTAAAATGTTTGATAGAAAAGCATACGTACTCAGAGCAAAGGACGTAGAAATTGTTTCTACAAGTACCTCTGGAGGATTTGTAACACCGTTAGGCGATTGCTTTTCTGAAATAAAAAAACACTTGATGCAAGAAACGAAAGTGTGCTTTATTGGAACGCCGTGTCAGGTGTATGGATTAAAATCATATCTGAGAAAAGAATACGATAATCTGGTAACCGTAGATTTGGTTTGCCATGGTACACCGTCGCCGAAACTTTGGAAAAAATATTTAGACGAACAAAAAGACAAATATCATTCAGAAATAGATGATATTGTTTTCAGAAATAAAACATATGGATATCACAGTGGCACCATGCGTATAAGATTCAAAAATCAGTTTGTTTATTATGGAAGCGCCCGTGTGGATCCAATGCTTAAGAGTTTCTTTGCTGAAATTTCGTCAAGACCAAGTTGCTATCAATGTCACTTTAAATCAGTGGAACGATGTAGTGATTTCACTATTTATGATTGCTGGCATGCAAATAACTTAGTGGAAGGTCTTGTTGATGATGATAAAGGCTTTACTAATCTGATCGTGCAGTCTTCAAAGGGAGAAAGGATTCTGGATAGAATTGCAGACAGGTATGAGCTTTATGCAACAAATTTGGAAAAGGCTATAGAATTGGATGGCACGATGATTTGCCATTCAGCAGAGCCTCATCCAAGACGAGATGAATACTATCTGAATTTAGATAAAGAAACCCTAAGAGCACATATACAAAAATTTGTACCAATCAGAATAAGGGATTATTTAATAGAGAAATCTAAAGGAATCTTTTATCGGATGGGTGTGTATAAGTTTCTGAAGAACAAGAAATGAGAATCTGTTATTGCTTCTGAATGATTTGGATTCAGGAGGATATATGATTCAAATAAAGAGCAAATTGGATTGTTGTGGCTGCACTGCCTGTGCAAGTTCTTGTCCTAAAAGTGCAATTACGATGGTTCCTGACGAAGAAGGTTTTCTGTATCCTAAAATTGATATGAGACGTTGTATTGAATGTGGAGCATGCGAAAGAGCATGTCCGATTCTTAATAAAAAAACGGTAATATCTGAAAAAACAGAAGGCTATATTATTAGAATTAAAGATAACAAAATTCTCTATGAGAGTACCTCTGGTGGTGCATTCACAGCTCTAGCTGATTATATCCTTGAGCAGAATGGTATAGTTTATGGAGCTGGATACGACAATAACATGAGAGTAGTGTGTAAAAGGGCTACTACAAAGCAACAGTTGCAGGAGATGCGAGGCTCTAAATTTGTTCAAAGTGATATTGGAAACATTTTTCAAGATATTAAAAAAGAATTAAAAGAAGGCACGACTATTCTGTTTTCTGGGACACCTTGTCAAGTGGCAGGGCTGCTAAACTTTTTAAGGAAAAAACCAGATAACCTTTTATGTGTGGATTTTGTTTGCCGAGGTGTACCATCGCCTGGCTTGTGGGATAACTATGTGAAGTATATGGAAAACAAATACAGCTCGAAAATAGTTGGAGCCCGTTTTAAACATAAAACATATGGGTATCACACGAGCACGATGAAAATAGATTTTGCAAATGGAAAAACCTACTATGGGTCTGGTAGAGTCGATCCATACATGAAGGCGTTTGTAAGAGAAATCTCATCAAGACCATCTTGCGCAGCATGTGCTTTTAAAGGAATAGAAAGACCAAGCGATATCACTGTTTTTGATTGTTATGAATATTCAAAAATCACCGGAAGAAAAGATGATAATAGAGGGTATTCATCAATATTTGTGCATACTGAAAAAGGTGGAAAGATTTTAGAGGCCATAAAATCACATATTGAAATACAAGAAGAAGATGTAAATAGTCTTGTGACGGAAAATGGTGTTATGGTTTGCAATAGTGCAAAACCACATCCTAGGCGGGCTGAATTTTACCAGCTGGCTGAACATTATCCAATTGATAAGGCTTTGAATAAAATTGATCCAATTACATTAAAGGATAAAATAATTGAAAAATCTAAAAGATTTCTATTCAAAACAGGCCTAATAACTGTTGCACGCCATTTAAATAAAGGAAAAAAAGTTGAGGTTGTTGAGAATAAGTAATTGGATTGCTTCGATTTATTCACACACATATTTGAAGATGGAGAGTGTAAGATTTTTGAATAGAATGATTCTATGGGAGGACACCAATGCCACATATTAGTGTTATTATCCCTGTCTATAACGCAGGAAATTATATAGTTGATACTTTAAATTCAGTTTTGCAACAAACATTGAAAGATATAGAAGTTATTGTCGTAAATGACGGATCTAATGATCAATCTCTTGCTGAATGCTATAGATTACAAGAGATTGATAAGCGCATTATCATAATAAATCAAGATAATCAAGGCGTATCAAAAGCTCGTAATGTAGGAAAGCAAAATGCAACAGGTGACTATATTATTTTTATAGATGCTGACGATGAACTTGATTGCAGAATGCTTGAGATTTTATATACTCAAGCAAGGAAAACTGATTCAGATATATCTGTGTGTGGAGTTGATAGGATTTTTGAAAAAAAGCAAGAGGAGAAGAAAAAGTATCATTGCAATTATGAGGAAATTACTGTTGATCAGGCGATAGAATGGCTGTTGTTGGGCCAAAAAATTGAGTCGGGCGCATGGAATAAGCTGTTTAAAGCTTCTACGATTGAGGATGTTCATTTTGAAGAAGGTAAGAAGATAAATGAAGATAAATATTTTGTATTTAGATCTCTGCTGAAAAGTAAAAAAATAGTCTATTGTGCTGAAAAATTGTATTATTATTATTGCAGGGAAAATTCGGTGACTAATCAATCCTTCTCTGAAAGATGGTTCGATTCACTGTACTTTGCGGATAGAATATATGAAGAACTTAAAGGCCGTAATAATTTGGAAGTCTTTGCAAGATATCAATTATTGATTGCATACTACACTGTTCTACGTAGGATGTATCCTTTCAGAAATCAATACAAAAAGGAGTATCAGCTAGTTATTGATAAAATTAAATCTACTAGTTTTAAATCAGTGCTTTCATATATGGACAAAAAACAAGTGTTTGGTGTTTTATCTATAAAATATTGCATTCTTTTGTATAAATTTATGAGGTGTGTTTCAAAATGATTATCTTGAAAAAACGTGCTGCAGAGAGAATGTATTTTGTATGAAAAATCTATTTGCTAGATGGAGGGATATAGATGCAATTAAAAGTTAAGAAACATGAACTACGACTTTTACTCCAATGTATACCAATTTTGACTTTTGCTACGCTAGCGTCTCTTGGTTCGCTTTTGCCAAGCGTAGTTCAGTTCAGTGCTGCAGTTATTTTGGCGGGACAAGTTGTTTTTATATTTGGCACTAAAGGTATAAAAAAAAATATTGGATTATTGTGGATACCATTAATGATATTCTTTTATGTACGAAATAATCCCAATATTAAATTCTATAGTCTAACGTATATCCAGGTTTTATTGCTTTTTGTCTGCTGTATATTATTTTCAGCATTGGGAGGTTTCAATGATCGGTGTTGGATGATAAAAATGGTAAGCTCTTGGCGATATCTTTACTTTATTTATATTGCATTTACCATTTATATGTTTTTAGATAGTTCAGCGATAAATTTTGTATGTAATTTGTTCCCGGATGCTGCTGGTACAATTCTTAACCAGTATCATAATGCGGGGATCCCAGGATTAACAAAGCACTATTCAACAAATGGAATGCTTCTTGCAGTTGGGACGATGATATTTGGAAGCTATGCATTGACTGAAAAAAGACGTTCTGACTATTTATTGTTTTTGATATCAGTTGCTGCATTGCTTTTATCGGGAAAAAGAGCACATACTGTTTTTGGACTTGCTGCTTTGTACCTCTGTTATTTTGCATACAATTCAAATGCTAAAAAAAGTCGACTCGTAAAAGGCATAGGTGTTTTATTGGGGGCATTAACCGTATTTGCTGTAGCAAGTTATTGCGTGCCGGCACTTGCAACTGTTGTTTTTCGCTTTATTGATACTGCAGAGACTGGGGACATGTCAGTAGGTAGAGTTGATGTATGGTTAAAGGCGTTTTCTATGTTCGGTAAACATAGTCTTGTTGGCATAGGTTGGGGACAGTATGTTAACCAAGGTGGCTGGTTTTGGAATATTCATAACATATATATTCAGTTACTTGTTGAAACCGGTATAATAGGATTTATAATCTATTGTGGATGGTTTTTGTTTCATCTAGTAAGGACATGGTCGATGTATTCAAAGATGCGTGTAAATCCAGAAGATTATACGAACATAGATTATTGCTTGATGAATTTTTCGTTGGCAATGCAAATATTTTTTATATTATATGGCTTCACAGGAAATCCTTTGTATGATCGTGAAATGTTTGTGCCGTATTTTATTGCATGCGCAATAAGTGTTAATTATGCTAATAATGATGATGGGAGTGAATTAGAGTAAATTATGAAAATAGGAATAGTAACTCCGTATGATTCGGCGAACTGCGGTGCTTATTTGCAAGCATATGCTAATAAATGTTTTTTGGAAAAGAATAACTATAATGTGTGTTTTATACAATGGAGAAATGAAAAGCAGCGAAAAAAGGAATATTTTTCTAAACCCAAGACCATAAAGGAATTGATTAGATGTATTCAACGATATCCCTTTTTATGTGCACGTTATAAGCGCATGACTCAGGCATTAAAGGAATTTGATATTCAGAAAAATACTGGTGATTTAGATTGTATAGTAGTAGGTAGTGATGAAATTTGGAACATAAAGGTTTCACAATTTCAAAATCCGATTTTTTATGGTGGTGTGGAGCAAAAAAGCTGTATAGCATATGCACCTAGTGCAGGACAGGCAGCACTCAAGGATTATAATGATTTTCCATGGGTTAGGGAGCGCTTGGAAAAAATGACGTATGCGGGTGTTAGAGATGAAAACACTAAGAATATTGTTGGAAAACTTGTTGCAAAGCAAGTAGAAATTGTTTGTGATCCTACGATGTTACTGCCTATTAATGAATTGGATTTTCCGCACGAACGTAAGATTAAAGATAGATATATGATTGTTTATTCATATAGTGTTCCTAAAGAACATCAGGTATATTTAAAAAGATATGCAAGAAAGAATAATTTAAAACTTGTATCGATATGTTTGTATCAGTCCTGGTGTGATTTGAATATTAACTGTCACCCGTTGGAGTTTAGTTCATATATTCAGTTTTCTGAGTGTGTTTATACAACGACATTCCATGGGACGATTTTCACATTGTTGAATCATAAGAATTGCGCTATCTATAGTTGCTCAAAAAAATTGAAAGATTTACTTGAGTGGACACATAAAGAAGAGGCAATGTTGTCATTGACAGCTACATATGATGAATTTGAGAGCCTGATTACCAAACAACATAGCTATGAATTATTCGAGACTATAATCGAAAAAAAAAGGAAGGAATCACAAAAGATATATATAGATGCTCTTAAATCATGTGAAGTCTGAAACGGAAAGCGAGTCAGTAATCAACAATCCAAGGAATGAGTCGATAGGAATAGTATCTATGGGGGAGGACACCTGCTTGATAACTACTATAGTTATAGGAAAAGGCAGTTAGGATTTCTGGAGACAATGATATTCTTGATGGATATGGAAGAGATATTTCAATAGAGAGATGGAGACACGCTAGGACTGGTTAAACGAACATCAATGAAGGTTTATTTCGAGTAGCCTTCTGTTGTCATTTTAGTATCTGACACAGTGAAGTGCCTATAGCTCTGGCTCATTCACTGAGATATTGAGAGCTGAAAAATCCTACACAGTCAAAAAATAATTAATTATATGAGGAATAATATTAATGAGTCGTAAAACAGAATTAGCAAAAAATACGGCTATACTTACAGTGGGAAAATTATGCACGCAATGTATTAGTTTTTTCCTTCTTCCTTTATATACGGCAATTCTGTCAACGGAAGAGTATGGCACGTTTGATTTATTGGTCACATATTCAACATTATTACTTCCACTCGTAAACTGGCAGTTGGATCAGGGACTGTTCCGATTTATGCTCGATTATCGTGGAAACAAAGAAGAACAAGGAAAACTCTTTTCTACGCTGTTACTATCTAGTACGATACAAAGTATTATTTACATTATTCTTTTTGTTTGTGTAGAACCTTTTTTGAAAATTCAAAATGCGTATTTTTTGTTGCTGTATGTGGTGCTGCATGTCTACACGGCATTGTTTCTTCAATTTGTTAGAGGATTGGGATATAGCGTTAAATATACAATTGCATCGTTTATATCCGCTTCAGCAACAACAGTTTTAAATGTCATTGCGTTGGCTATTTTGAAAATGGGGCTGCAAGGATTGTTCTTGTCTACTCTGATAGCTCAATTTTTGACGTTGTTGTATTTGGTGTTTACATCCAAAGCGTGGGAGTATTTTTCTGTTAAGAGTATTCGGCCGACGGTATTCAAACGGGTTGGTGCTTATTCTATTCCTTTAATTCCAAATAATCTGGCTTGGTGGGTTGTAAATGCGTCGGATAGAACTATAATTGCACATTTTTTAGGAACTGCTGCTAATGGTGTTTATTCTATAGCAAATAAGTTTCCTAATGTGTTTATCAACTTTTATAATATCTTGAATTTGTCCTGGACTGAGACAGTATCATTACATTTTGACGATGAGGATCGCGACGAATTCCTAACGGAAACAATGACGTCTCTTTTTAAACTGTTTGCAGCTGCATGCTTTGGCATTGTTGCGTGTATGCCGTTTGTATTCCCGATTTTAATTAATGAGAAGTATGTTGCTGGATATGACCAAATCTTGATTTTGATGTATGCAATGCTTTTTAGAGTACTCGTCGGATTATATAGTTGCATATATGTAGCTCAGAAAAATGCAAAAAAGATTGCTTATACTTCTATTTCTGCAGCTATAATCAATATTACAGTGAATTTGATTTTAATAAATAAAATTAAGATTTTTGCAGCATCAATATCTACACTGGTTGCATTCTTTTCAATGTTTATCATTCGCTATATTGATGTTAATAAGACTGTGCATATGCGAATTCGGAAGCCAATTATTATTGGAAGCATTCTAATTGGTACTATGCTGATAGGAACATACTATTGTGAAAATAAGATGATTCAGCTCATCGCACTTTGTATCACAGCAATCTATGCAGTGCTGACGAATGTTGATATGTTGAAATCTGGCATGAAATTAGTAAAAAGTCGCTTTGGGAAATAGGTTTTGGCTGTGATTAAAGAGAGTATTCCACATGATTTTATATTTTTCATTCGATTCTTATTACTGCTTTTTAGAGAGTAGTAGATAAGCTCGGAGGTTAATCGATTTATAGATATATTGCGACAAATGTGCTTTTTGTGCAACGATTATATTTCTTGTTGGTTTACACAAGGTCAAAACTGTAATTAAAAACAAATAATACGCAGGAGGAACAGCCTATGGTGGATTTGATAGATACAATAGTATATGCAGGAAGGTTAAAAGACAAATCTGCCTTGATGAGCAGTTCTTCTGGTGGCGCATTTACTGCACTTTCGGATGCTTTTCTGAAGTGCGGAGATGCTGTGGTGGCTGCAGTCTATAATTATGAGAATCATACTGTGGAATTCCAGATGATTCTGGATGAGAAGCAGCGTGAAAGAGCAAAAGGCTCAAAATATATGCAGAGCAAGCCCGGTGATATTTACCAGGAAGCGTATCATTGGTTGATGGATAATCCAAAGAAAGAATTGCTCTTTGTTGGCATGGGATGTCAATCAGATGGATTTCGGAAGTTCAGTGAAATAAAAGGAATACGTGATAGGGTGTATATCGTAGACATTATCTGCCACGGCTCTCCAAGTCCGAAACTGTGGAGAGAATACGCAGAATCAATACAAAAGAAGGATGGAAGGATAACTTATCTTACCTTCAAAGACAAGCACAATGGTTGGAAATCACCTACAGCTTATGTGAAAGTCAACGGGTCAGAGAGACCGCTTAAAGATTATGTTAAGGTGTTTTATAATCGGTGTGCGTTGCGGCCGTCTTGTTATGAATGCCCTTATGCTACGACAGAACGAAAAACAGATATGACCATTGGGGATTTCTGGCATATTGAAGAGACTATTCCAGATTTTTATGACCCTAATGGTAATTCTCTGTTCTTGATTCATACTGACCGGGGTGAAGAACTTTTTGAAAAGGTTCGAGATAATTTGGATTATAGATTAAGCAATACAGCACAATGTTGGCAGGCGAATCTTGAAGCGCCGACCCAAAAGTCTGAACAAAGAGATGTATTCTGGAACGATTACCAAAAGAAAGGAATTGATTTCGTGATAAAGAAATATGGAACAGTTCCAATGAAAACAAAAGTAAAGAATAAACTCCTCAAAATTTTGAGGGGGGGGGTACGAACTAAGTAACCTCGATTATGTTGATTACTCCGAAAGGAGGACGGCATAATGAATTGGGAGCGGCCTAAAGTATACGCAGTAAAACATAAGGATGAAGCAACAAGAGTAGCTTCCAGATCTGGTGGTATTTTTACAGCTCTTTCCGATCTGGTTTTATCCAACGGTGGTGTGGTCTATGGGTGTGTTTTGACGGATGATTTTGATGCCGTACATATTCGCACTGATAATGAGGAAGATCGTAATCGAATGCGAGGCTCAAAATATATCCAGAGTAAACTAGGTGATACATTTAAAAGTGTCAAAACAGATCTTGATGCTAAGAAAAGTGTACTTTTTTCTGGAACTTCCTGTCAGGTAGCAGGATTGAAAAAATACATTGGAAAAGAGTATGATAACTTGTTCTGCGTGGATATTGTCTGTCACGGAGTACCAAGCAAAAAAATATGGGAGGCATATCTGCGTTGGCAAGAGCAGAAAATGCACTCTAAAGTTGCAAGTGTGGACTTCCGAAATAAGAAAGACTTTGGATGGCATGATCATGTAGAAACGCTTTGTTTTGAAAATGGAAAGTCTACGAGTAGTCGGGTATTCAAGGAACTTTTCTATGGGCATACCGTGCTGCGGCCGAGTTGCTATGAATGTCCCTATAAGTCTGTAATACATCCAGGAGATATTACAATTGCAGATTACTGGGGAATCGAGAAAGCCGCACCAGAGTTTGATGATAACAAGGGCGTTTCATTGGTGCTAGTAAATAATGAGGCTGGAGAAAAAATATTTGAAAAAGTAAAAAAGAGACTGATTTGGAAGCAGACAAAGCTAGAGGACAGTATGCAGCCGCCTCTTAAAGCTCCATTTCCAAAACCAGATAATAGAGAGCAGTTCTGGAATGACTTTGAAAATAAATCGTTTGAGTATGTTGCCAAGAAATACGGTGGCATCGGACTAAAAAATGATGCTAAGTTGCTTTTGAGAAAGATTAAGAGAAAAATCAAAAAGTTGGTGGTAAAAGGTGGAAAGAGAGATTCCAATATTATATAAAAGAAAAGAAGAATGCTGTGGATGTACGGCTTGTTATGCCATCTGTCCGAAAGAGGCTATTTCTATGGTCGAGGACGAAGAAGGCTTTGAATATCCACAAATTGATGAAAGTAAATGCGTGCGGTGCTACCAATGTATTAAAGTATGTCCGATAAAAGCAGCACGAGTACAGTAAAGGAGAAAGAATATGAAAACAACATTACTTATCATGGCTGCTGGTATCGGTAGCCGCTTCGGAACGGGAATTAAGCAGTTGGAGCCGGTGGATGCTTCTAATCATATCATCATGGATTACTCGATCCACGATGCAATCGAAGCCGGATTCAATCATGTAGTATTTATCATCCGCAAGGATATCGAGAAAGAGTTTAAAGAGGTCATCGGTGATCGCATTGCCTCCATTTGCTCTTCTCATAATGTAACTGTTGACTATGCTTTCCAGGATATCAACGATATTCCGGGAGAACTTCCGGCAGGCCGTACAAAGCCGTGGGGAACCGGTCAGGCTGTGCTTGCAGCGAAGGAAGTGATTGATACCCCGTTCATTGTGATCAATGCAGATGATTACTATGGCAAGGAAGGCTTCAAGGCTGTCCATGAGTATTTGGTAAATGGCGGCAAGTCCTGTATGGCAGGTTTTGTACTGAAGAACACATTGTCCGATAACGGCGGTGTGACTCGCGGTATCTGCAAGATGGATGAGAATGGAAACTTGACTGAGGTTGTGGAAACCAAGAACATCGTAAAGACTGCAGATGGAGCAGAGGCAGACGGTGTGGTTGTTGATGTGAATTCTCTGGTTTCCATGAATATGTGGGGCTTGACACCGGAGTTTTTGGATGTGCTGGAAGATGGCTTTAAGGAGTTCTTTAAGAAAGAGGTCCCGGGTAATCCTCTGAAAGCAGAGTATCTGATTCCTATCTTTATCGGTGAACTGCTGGAACAGGGTAAAATGTCTGTGAAGGTTCTGAAAACAAATGATACCTGGTATGGCATGACCTACCATGAAGATGTTGCAGCTGTAAAGGACAGCTTCAAGAAAATGCTGGAGAATGGTGTGTACAAGGCTGACCTGTTCAGTGATCTGTAAACAGCGATGAAAGAAACGATTGATTTACTCGGAAAGATCCTCACAAACATCCTGACTGCTCTGTATGAGCCGTTTGGTTTTTCACTCCTGCTTTCCTTCCTAGCCATGTTTTTCTACTTGTATGCGTATGAGCCAATACATGCTGGCAAAGGTTGGAAGAATGCCATAGTGACATGGTATCAGAAGTTCAAGAAGAGTGTGTTCTTTCGGAAACTATTCTTCTTGGCCTTTGTGATATCAATGATTTTGTTTAGGACGTTATTAAACCGTAATCTATGGCTAAATCCTTTGTCCGATGTCATGGGAGGTTGGGGAATCTGGGAGACTGTGAACGGCGAGAGGCAGCTGACTACCGAGTGCATTGAGAATGTGATCATGTTGGTGCCGTTTAGTTCGGTAGTGATGTGGACATTCGAAGAAAAGATAGGAAACGACTGGAAGAAGATACTGTGCTATAGCGGAAAGATAGCATTTATCTTTTCGGTGAGCATTGAGATGCTGCAGTTATTACTTCGCTTGGGTACGTTCCAACTATCGGACATTTTCTATAACACAGTCGGCGGATTGCTCGGCGGATTGATGTATTGCGCGGTGATGAAGGCAAGAAAGCGTCTGTAAAACTGGATGAAATTGTGATATACTGGAAGCGGTAGCTCCCTACGCTGCTCGGATAATCACACACCTCTTCGTGGTGAGCAGCAGGCAACGCTGATATAGGGGCTAAGTGTCCTCGAAAAACTGAAATAAAATCAACCGTGTGGACAAACTGAACTCCAGGAGTTCACACGGTATTTTTTGAAGGTTGATGTATAGTTTGCAACGGAAATAAAAGAAATGGAGCGTAAGAAAAATGAATTTATCAAAAATACACCACATCGCAATCATCGTATCTGACTATGAAGCCGCAAAGGATTTCTATGTGAACAAGCTGGGCTTCGCTGTCATCAGAGAAAACTACCGTCCGGAGCGTAAGGACTGGAAGCTGGATCTGCGTGTTAATGAATATACTGAGCTGGAGATTTTTGCCGAGGAAAACCCGCCGAAGCGTGTAAACCGCCCGGAGGCATGTGGCCTGCGACACCTTGCGTTCTGCGTTGACAGCGTGGAACAGACGGTGAAAGAACTGGCAGAGGTCGGGATTGAATGCTGTCTCTTATACACATCTCCGAGCCCACGAGACCGGAGCCTATCTCGT
>ERZ1027033.562-NODE-562-length-21059-cov-10.328937_pt1 | contig 21059 bp, 15 predicted proteins | sample MGYA00519444_ERZ1027033 | MGnify/ENA primary metagenome ERZ1027033 (study PRJEB26926, sample SAMN06164887) | human gut metagenome | biome: ENVO:00009003; feature: ENVO:2100002; material: ENVO:00002003 | host: Homo sapiens | place: USA | collected 2012 ...
TTTGTATATTTGTCTCTTGATAATAAAATTATGCAATTTATTAATTTACAAAAACGATGAGCTATATCCAAAACAATCTACAAGCTGGTGAAGAAATTAAATACAAAGCAGATATTCACTGGTATATATTTGCATATCCGGTAATACTACTATTATTAAGCGCCTTCTTTTCTTCCGCACAAACCGGATTATTCTATTATGTCAGCATATTTCTATTGTTGTCAGGATTATTCCAATTGATAAAAAGAATTCTTCTTAAGATGGGAGCTGAATATGTTGTCACAAACAAGAAAGTCATTCTAAAATCCGGTATTTTAAACCGGGATGCCCTTGAATTGGTTTTAAACAAATGCGAAGGAATACGGATTAATCAAAGCCTCATGGGACGTATGCTCGGTTTTGGTTCTATTGTAGTTACTACAGGCGGGGTCACCAACAAATTTGACTTTATCACCAATCCTATAAAGTTCAGAAACGAAATCAATGCACAAATTCAATAAGAATAAGTGAAAAGCATTTAAAGAAATACAAAGAGAACGGGTATAAACACGCTTTTGCACATACATCCATACAAGGCTATACCTACGTACGTACGAGCTTATGCGTATGTATATGTAAAATGCCTCAGTCCAGAATAAAATTCCATATCAAAGACAAGGGCGTTTTAAAAAAAGATCAAGAGCTTTTTAAAAAAGATAACCGCCTTTTTTTAAAAGAACAAGAGCTTTTTTTAAAATGTCTTGTTCTTTTTTACCGCTGCCGCGAATCCGTAAGCTATCATTTCGTGGAAGTTTCCTCTTTCATGCGCATTTCTTACGAGGAAAAGGCTTGAAAACGCCCTACTTTATACCAGGCAGGAACTGTCTATAAAAAAGAATATATGGCTGACAGCAAGCATATTATGTGAAAATCAACTTCAAAACGTAGTGAGGGCATGAGAGTATAAGTGAGAGCAATTTTTTTTACCATTAACATATAAGTCATTCATAATAAACCCATTATACATACAGTGAGGGCATGAGGGTATAAATGCTCCCGAACTTTCTAATGAAAAAGATAATACGTCAAAGACACTTCCGGAAATTTATCAGAAAACAAAATGATCTTTATAAAAGTAAAGTCCGTTGCAAGTGATATGCTCATTTGCCATGCACCAAAAACAAAAAATCCCCGTAAAGTATTAATTTACAGGGATTTTATTTGTTTTGCAATTCTTTCCAGTGGAGAGACAGACTCTAGAACTTATACTTTCATAGAATATCATAAAACTGCAAACAACTGATAATCAATTGCAAATTACAACATAGAGTAAAACTAAATGTTTCTAAATGTCTTTTGCTATCTCAATAATTGGGTGTATATTGGGGTGTAGAATTTCAAACGCACCCAATTATGAATATCAAGCGCAACATCATTTTTGCATTGGAGAGCCGGAAAAAGAACGGTGTGCCAATCGTAGAGAACGTACCTATCCGTATGCGTGTCATCTTTGCCAGCCAACGCATCGAGTTTACAACGGGCTACCGAATTGACGTAGCCAAATGGGATGTAGACAAGCAGCGTGTAAAGAACGGATGTACCAACAAGCTAAAGCAAAGCGCATCAGAAAAATACTATGCAGAAATGCAAAACGTGTTCAGGAGTTTGAGGTACAGGAAGCCATGCCTACCACCCAACAGTTAAAGGATGCGTTCAACTTACGAATGAAAAATACAAGTGAAGAACAGCAGGAAGAAGCGAAAATTAGTTTTTGAGAAGTGTTCGATGAGTTTGTAAAGGAGTGTGGCAATCAGAATAATTGGACGGCATCCACATACGAGAAATTTGCAGCGGTGAAAAACCACCTCAAAGAGTTCAAGGAAGATGTAACCTTTGAATACTTTAACGAGTTCGGGTTGAACGAATAGGTCAATTTCTTGCGTGATAAGAAAGACATGAGAAACAGCACCATCGGCAAACAGATGGGATTTCTCAAATGATTTTTGCGTTGGAGCTTCAAGAAATGGTATCATCAGAACATTGCATACGATACTTTCAAACCCAAATTGAAAACCACCTCTAAAAAAGTAATCTTCCTGACATGGGAAAAACTAAACAAACTGAAAGACTATCAGATACCCAAAGACAAACAATATTTGGAACGTGTCAGAGATGTTTTTCTATTTTGCTGTTTTACAAGCTTACGGTACTCGGATGTCCGCAACTTGAAAAGAAACGATATTAATCCCGACCACATTGAAGTAACCACAGTCAAGACTGCAGATAGCCTAATAATCGAACTGAACGACCACAGCAAAGAGCCATTCTTGAAAAATACAAGGATGTTCATTTTGAGAATCACATGGCATTGCCCGTCATCAGCAATCAGAAGATGAACGATTATCTGAAAGAACTGGATGAGCTGGCGGAAATCAACGAGCCTGTGCGTGAAACCTACTACAAGGGAAATGAGCGCATAGATGAAGTTACACCCAAGTACGCTTTGTTAAGTACCCATGCCGGAAGAAGGACTTTCATCTGTAATGCGCTGGCTCTCGGAATTCCTGCACAAGTGGTTATGAAATGGACGGAACACAGCGATTACAAAGCCATGAAGCCCTACATTGACATAGCGGATGACATTAGAGCCAATGCCATGAATAAGTTCAATCAACTATAAAAGTATCAATTAGTTTCATAAACAGTTATCAATAAGTATATTTGCAGAAACCATTATCACAATATGAACAACAAGGAATCCAACATAGAAAAAACGAACTTAGATGCGTTCATCACGCTGTCGGTTCGGAAATAGAACAGGCGCAAGTTAGGCTGATTGTCGCAGCCAATGCGCAAATGCTGTTCCACTACTGGAAAGTGGGCAACTATATTCTCTATCATCAGCAACAACAAGGATGGGGAAGTAAAATCATCAAGCAACTAGCTAAGGCTATTCGTCTGAATTTTCCTGAAAAGAAAGGATATTCGGAACGCAACCTTACCTATATGTGTCAGTTTGCAAAGGCATATCCTTTGAGAGCATTGCAAAGTTTCATAGAAACAGATGCAAAGTTGATAGCTCCAAGTATGGAGAAAATAGCAGACGGAGTACGCTACTTAAACGATGCGCAATTTACGCAAGAGCCTCTTGCGCAAATCCAATCTACTAATAACAAAAGAATTACAATCACGCAAGAAGTTCTTGCACAAATCCACAATGTTGCCAAAACCGTATCTGATTGGAATTTGTACTCAGAAAAAATACAAAGAAGATAACACAATAAAAATAGGGACAATAAATTAAAAGGAACTATAAGATGAAAGAAAATAAACCCATTGGTTGAATTAAATTAGCGCATATTTTATTTTCCCGACTGGACGTTGTCTGACAAAATTTACATATTGTATGAAAGTCATAGCCACAATTTTGCCTGCCATGCGGGTAAAGATCCCGCGGGATTGTTTGGTATAGTTGCGAATCATCATGAGATTATCATTGAGCTGAGAGAAGACGGTTTCAATGTGTTTCCTGAAGCGCTTGTAAGCCCATGAAGGAGACCTCCAATTCTTTTGGTTCAGTCGATACGGTACTTCCAGGCTGATTCTTGCTGTCTCAAAAAAGATTTTGTTGCACCTCTGCATACAGATAACCTTTGTCGCCGGGCATCATGCAGTCTTGGTATTCCGAGCTTGCGTCCTTGAAAAAATGGAGGTCGTGTACGCTTGTCGAAGTCATGGATTGCGCTGCATATTCCGCAGACAGCGTGTAGTTTGTATCCGTAATAGCATTGTCTTTGAGAGAAATGGTGTCTCCAATCTGGCATTGCTTCCGAATTGTTATACTACGAATAACAAAAGTTGCTTATTTAATTTAATTTATTATCGGAATATGATGATTGTTTGGGCAAAAATAGTAATTTTGAATCATAATACATCAATTAAATCAATATGGGAAAAACAGGACGTCTGAATAGGTTGCGTGTCGTCATGGCAGACAAGATGCTTACTAATAAATGGCTAGCAGAACAAATAGGTATGTCGGAAATCACCGTATCGCGATGGAGATCTAACAAACTCCAACCCTCCTTGGCACAATTAGTGGAGATTTCACGAATCCTTAAAGTAAAGGTTCAAGACCTCATAGAAATAAAATACAACGAAGAAAGTACACAAATGACAGAAGAAGATAAAATAGAGTACTGATAGAATAAATATTTATGGCTACGATAACTCTTCAACAATACGCAAACCTAAAGAATGCCTCAATTGATGATATTCTTACCTATGCCTCACGCAAGGGCCTTTTCTTCCCGAAAGACCCCGAGCATGTGATTAATGATTCTGAACTTAGTCGGCTGGAACCTTCAAATAGCTCGGTCAACTCTTCTGTTTCACCATACGAAGAGAGTAATGCCTTTACTTTTGAGAAGTTCCTAGACCAGAATTATGCAGAAGCCAATAAAGGTAAGATGTTTAAAGCCACAGCGTCTAAGATATTGAACTATGGTGTATACGTTCAGTTTGATGGACATATAGGCTTTATCAAATTGGACGAACTGGCTTGGGGATTTCATAATGATGCAACAAAACTGATTAAAGAGGGCGATGAGTTAGATGTTGTAATCCTTGAATTCAAAAGCAATAAAATCCAGTTAAGCAGAAAACGACTTTTGACGGATCCTTTGATGGAGAATGCAGACAAGTTTTCTATAGGCATGATAGTTGAAGGTACTGTAGTAAATACTAATAAAAAACTTGCACATATAGATGTAGGCTTCGGCATAAGTGCAGAGTATAAACTGACCAAAGAGTTCAAACTGACTGAAGGCTGTAAGGTTTCATGTGTGGTTATGGATATCGACCTGTCAACCCATTGTCTGAGTGTAATAGTTCAAAAGGTTACATCTCAGCCAACAAGTACGATAACTGCAAAAAAGAAAACAGTTCCAAACGCATATGAGCCTATTATTGGCTTCGTTAAGTTCTTTGACACAAAGAAAAATTTTGGTTTTATACTGGCAAACAACTATGGCGTTAGCTGTAACGAAACTGAACCTAATAGGATTATTGACTTCTATCTGACGGGAAATGAATGGAAATCTGATTCTTATCCAAGAGATAACGAGTGGGTCATTTTTACTCCAAAATCTGGCCGTAGAGGCTGGAGTGCAATTGATGTCAAGCGAATTTCACTCGATTCGCAAACTCTTTTAAAAGCCTTTGAATACCGCGGTAAATTTGCTAGAATTGAAGGCTTTGACCAAAAGCACGATTCATACAACATAAATGTTACAAACAAGGTTGTTAGCATCCTTGCGAAAGATGGAGTTAATCAAGTTATAGTCAATACACTAACAGACTATATAGAACGCAGTAATGCAGACCAACGTGACGCAATAATTGACGAACTGGTTTCTGATAAAGACACACGAAACTGTCTGTTAAACCTAGTTACAAGTGGCATTGAGTTGAGTGAAACTGAAGGTACTGTAAGTCTGCGTAACAAAATGATATCATCTGTATTTGGAGAAGATCCATATGATATCGATGTTATAGTCAAGCTGTGGAATGCAGGATATGATTTAGCAGACTATTTTGACGAATTAAGATATGCTCTGAACTTGTGGGCGGAATCAGATTCAGGTAAAGGGCTCAAATTTCTGGATTCCATCAAATTGGAAGGCTTTCAGAAGTTATATTTGGAAGAACATCTGCCACAAATCAACGATAGTCTCTTATTGTTGCTACGTAAGGTATTCGATGAGGAGAACCTTCCTTCAACACTTAAAGAAAGAATCCTCAATGCACGAATGGCAAATAGCAACTTGGATTTGTCAGAGGTACAACAACTATGGACTTCCGGTTATAACTTGTCAGGCTACTATGATGTTGTCAGGACTCTTATAGCTAAGAGTATGGATGGACATAAGGCGGAGTTAAGAACCTTTCTTGGTGCTATAAAGTTGGAGGGATTGTCAGTTTTGTATTCATCAGACGCCTTAGGAACCAGCAGCAATGACTTCATACTATTCCTTCGTAGTGTATATGGTAAGAAATTTGCCGAATATCTTGCAGAGGCAGAAAATCTCAAGGATGAATATAAGGTTCTTTGTTTCCTTGATATCGTAGACATAAATTTACTGAATCGCATCTCATCTTGGGATGCGGTTGCAACTTGGTGCAATACGCTTAAGCCCGCTCAAATTCTTGACTTTGTCAAGAATTATGTTGCGGTAGCCAATTTCGAAAGTGAGAACTTCCTGAAGAAATTGAACGCTAAGCTAGTTGCAAACGCAATCAAAACAGCCGAAGAGACGGAACAATATCAACTGCTTAAAGTCCTTCCTGACGATTATGCTAGGAATCTAGTTATAGAAGAGTTTGCTGAAACAAAGCTCTACAAGCAATTTGTGGAGGAATGGTGGAATACGGAAAAGGCTGAGGTGCCCTACGTTGTATTTGACCTTGAAACGGATGGCGAAACAATCAAAGAGTTTGCCTTCCTTAAGGAAGATAACATGCGCAGTTATGAATCGGAAGATCAGCTCCGTTCGTTAGGTCGTGCTTTAAATCGGCAGGATATCGTAGTTGGACATAATATCAAGGAATGGGATTTACCTATTCTAGCGAAGAAAGGAATCACAACCAACCAGTTTGTATGGGATACGCTGGAAATTGAAATTCTTCTTAACCCATGCCGATATGCCTATTCTCTACACACCAAGCACAATGCAGCGGAAGATACAGAACTTACCAATGAACTGTTTTGGAATCAACTGTATCGCCTTTCAAAAGACAAATCACTTTGTGATAGCTTGAGAAATTTCTTACCAGCGCAGATTAACAATATTCTTGCCACTCTTCAGCAGGATATATATGCTGAATACTTTAAGAAGACTGCCAAAACATCCAAACAATTCTTTCAGGAATTGCGTTCTCTTGACTCAGAGTTGGAGAAAAAACTAAAAGAGATTGCCAAACTGGGCTCAGTAAGTAACTCTGACGTGGAGCGTATACTTCTGATTGCACCCAAAAGTCTGTGGTCAAGAATAGCGCAATATATACCTGTGCAATATCCTTCTGACGCAACCGAAGGCTACAAGGTAATCAACAAAGAAGCCCTAGATGAACATCCGTTAGACAATAAGTTGTGGAACTGCGTACTAACACGTTTCTGTGACATATGTGCTACGCCACTCTTTTGCAACTTGGCTCAGTATCTTCGTGTGGAGAACGAGGGATCAGACAAGATTACATTCACCGAAGATAGTTTGGCAGAGTATCTTACCAAGCCAAAGAGTAACATAGATTGCATTGATATTGATTCGTTCTCAGACAAAAAAATGTATGAGAACAAGTATGCTCGTATCTTTACCATAGGTGCGGAACTTCAAGACCGTGTCCATAAATGCAAGGAGGCGAAAGAATGGAGTTTTAGAGAACTTATTGACAAGGAATGTAAACTTCCTATGTCAATGGCTTCGACTAATATTGCATTATTGACAGATGCAGATAAGACAAGACTTGGTATTGTTCAATCAGAATTAACAGCAAACGTATGGGCAGAAAGACAATCTAATGGTAATTTCGCCATCTATCAGAATTTCCAATATCAGAAATATAGGAATGCGTTCTTAACTCATTTCGCCCCTGTGATGCCCGAGTTAGTGCCTTGGAAACTAAAGGGACAAGAGGCTACCGATTCGAAGCTATATATGGTAAAAAGTCAGGGCACTATGTCGTTAGATGCTCCATCTTTAAGGGTAACTCCTGCTTCAACAAACAGAAAAGCATATTGGAATTACCAGATGACTTTACTAGCGAAGATACATGAGCAGAATCCATTGCAGCCACTGATTTATATAATAAACGATGATAAAGAACTTGGTAGTGTAGAGGAATATGCCCGTAGTTGTGGATACTATGTACCTGCCATAGGTAGTGGCTTCCGTAAACTAGAGTATATTGGTACCCGCAGCAATGGTTTGGTAGTTATTACAAAAGAACAGTTCTTGGCAGGAATTGGTAATTATCGCTCTGACAAGGCGTTCTGTTACGTATGGGACAATATGGATATTGACCGTTATCTCATCATGTGGGACAAACTTCCATTCGAAGGTGACTATGAGGATGGTGCAGAAAGTGATGAAGATGAAAAGTTCAAACGAACAACGGCTAGACAGTGCATACTGGCAGCATGGCCTATCTTTGAGCATTACTGCGCATTGGTGATGGCCAACCATAAGGACACCAACTTTTATATCATAGACCCATACTTTGAGGATTATTCTGGTCTGGCAAAAACTTGTCACGCCAGGGCTTCCGTATTCACTCTATGGAACAATGAAGAAGTTTATCGTGAATCTTTAGAAAAGGCAGGATTGTTCTTCAAGGACACAAGTGGTATTGAAGAACAGCTTGACTCTGCGTATCTCAAGAAAGTAATACTTGACAGTTGGGGATATGAAGATTGGAGAGAAGGTCAGGAGCCTATCGTTGAGCATATGCTTGAAAGGAAGGGAAATTGCATAATTTCAATTCCTACAGGAGGTGGCAAATCTATTTTATTCCAAGGCCCTGCGCTTGCTCGTGCCATGACTTCAAACAGATTGACACTTGTAGTGAGTCCTTTGCGAGCTCTCATACAAGATCAGGTCGAGGAACTGCATGCGAAAGGGTTTGTCTGCAACGTAGATTACCTTAGCGGTGACCGTATGCAAGCTGAAACGCAACAAATTTACCGAAGAATTCAGTCAGGTGAGATAGCTTTGCTGTATATCACTCCTGAAAGATTCCGTGTGCGTTCGTTCATGGATGTTCTTTATCAGAGACTTCAAATGGATAGAGGTCTCGAATATGTAGTCTTCGACGAGGCGCACTGTATTTCTCAATGGGGACAGGACTTCCGTCCCGACTACAGGAATGCGGTTCAGTGGTGTGTTGACATGAAAAATAGCAAGAATGAATTTGATATAATGGTTGCCATGTTCTCTGCCACTGTGACCACCCAAGTCGAACAAGACTTCAAGTCGTATTTCCCTGACATTGTACGACTGGGACAGAAATCTGAAGAGTATAATCCTATAAGAAAGCATATTAGCATTTCTTTTTCCGTAACAAAGGGAAAGAACAAGAAAGATCAAGGACATGACCTTACGGCACGTGTAAATGCCATTAAGGACTACATCGAAGACAACAAAATCGATTTTTCAAAAAGTTGCATGCTTGTTTTCTGTCGCACTCATAACGAGTGTGAAGATACGGCAGAAGCACTGAATGAACTATGTAAGGCTGCGCCTGAAGGTTCTTTATTGGCTTCTTGTGTTGAGCATATCAGCTTTTTTCACGCAGGCCTAGATTCAACCCAAAGAAGCGATATCTATCGCCAGTTTAAAAACGCAGAAGAAGATCATGTACCAGAAGATGAGCGCATAAACATACTTTGTGCGACAAAAGCCTTTGGTATGGGTATGGATATTCCCAATGTCCATTATATAGTGCATTACAACCCACCGGCAGTCCTAGAAGATTATCTTCAGGAGGTAGGTCGTGCTGGTCGTGATAAGGGTATGTATGAAGCTGCTTTTCCTGACCATAGTCAGATTCCGGCTTTGTGTATAACCTCTCCTGATGATTTCAGACATTTGAAAGATCTATTGGTTCGTAGTCAGATGAGTTGGTCAGATTTAACCGATTGCAAGGATAAAATTTTGGCGTTCATTCGTAGATTCAAAACAATTGAGCAAGTAAAACTCAATCCAATAGTTGTGCCATATAACATCTGGATTAAGAATGAAGAAAACGGCAAATTTCTAGATACAACGGCATCACGTCTTGCGTTCCATTGGCTGGAACATATTGGATATGTTAAGTTGAAGTACCTCGACTTAGCATATTTTGACATGACTATATCAAATAAAGAATTTCCTACTCCGAGTCAGAATTCAATTAATCTATTTGGAACATCTGTCGGGTATGGCAGACGGTATCAACAAACGCCTTCTCACGAGGCAGCTAAGCTGGTGTTCGATTATCTGAAGCTACATGCTGAGAAGTTGGAAGAGAATTCACTGTTTCCCATTTCTGAAATGCGTAGGAGCTTTAAGCCGTATAAGCTTTCGTTTGTCAAAATCATGAATGCCATCCTGGATTGCATGAAGTGTAATCTCTTGACACTAAACGAACAGATGCGTTGTGAACTTAAGGCGCGCCGTTATGGAGAGACGAGATATATGGTCAAGCATAACCAGAATATTTTCGCACTTCATATCGCAATGGATGGAATACGGAAACTGTTGTCTGATTGCAAGATAGGTGTGGAGCGAGAACTCGATATGAATGAGCGTGAATACATTCAACGTCATCTAATGGGTGAGGTCAATTATGATGGACTCTTGAAAACAGAGACTAAAAAACGCAGAAATAAAGAAGAGACTATAATATATATGCCATGGAAGAATGAAGACAGTAATCCTCCCAAAGGCTGCGTGACCAAGGCCGATACTTTTAAGAACGATATACAGAAAAGAGTTGCCGTGGGAATGTTTAACATCCTGCGATATGTACCAGGTGTGACCTTCCGTATAATAAAGACGGAAGAGGATGTGCTGTATCATATTATGGTGAAGGATGAGCGTTGGAAGGATTTTGTCGATAATATGGAAACTGATTGTTTGGAATGGCTTCGCTTCATCACAGAAAATACCGGAGCATTCTGTTGGGCAGAGAAGTTGCTGGAAATGAACTTTCATGATGATGGTGATAAGTTCGGATATTTCGACAAACTACTTTCAGTTCTTGGAATACTCTCATATATAGAGCACACTCCATTGATGAATACAGGTATAGAGGTTCAAGCCACAGAGTTCACTGAATCTCCTATCGATGAAGGTATTGACGAAAAGTCACCCATGCACGATTATCGAAAAGAGTTTGATACACTTGAGAAAGTAAAGAAGGTCAGACTCACTGCGATGAATATATTCTCTATGCTTCCAAGTGAAAAGCAAAGCGAATATATTCGTAAATATTTTATGTGCAGAAACTATGAAGACTATTTGGCCTTGGTGGGCGACTATGCACCTGAAAATTCCAACATCCTTAACGAGCTTACCGAAGAGGCATTGAAGATAGAAGAAGATAAACTTGAGGGCAACCAAGAGCAGCTGAACATATACAATCAGCCTCGAAACGTAAATGTGAATGTACTTGCCGGACCGGGGTCTGGTAAGACACATGTCCTTACACTGCGCTGTGCCAAACTTATCTACAAAGAACATGTAGTGCCGAGCCATATTCTTGTCTTGGCATACAATCGTGCTGTGGTTGTTGAACTAAGGAATCGGCTGGACAGTTTGTTTACCAAACTGGGATTGAGTCGTATCGGGCATCTGTTGCACGTACATACATTTCATGCACTTGCAAAAATCTGCATGGGTAGAAAACTAGACAATGTCCCAACAGAGTTGTGGGAACAACATTTCCTTGATTTCGTAAGGAATGACGCTGTTGCGTTTCAAGCTATATTCCCCCAAATTGAGTATGTGTTGGTTGATGAGTTCCAAGATATTACGAATCCACGTCTAGAAACATTGCTTGCTATCCATAAATTGTTTCCAGATGCGAAATTCTTTACTATTGGTGATATAAACCAAAGTATCTATGGCTTTGATAGAGTTCCTAAAGACAATCGGGGACGACCTATAATGCCTGAACAGTATGCACAGGTATTGAATCCTCAACCCTATTATGATAGGCTGAATAACACGTTGGTTCCTGTTCAGTTGGGTATGTTCACGAACTATAGATCATACCAAAAGATTTTGGATTGTGCTGCAATATTCATTCCAGAAGAGCGTAAGCATAATCTTCCAAAATCTTCTGCAGAACTCATGAAACATGAGCCACAAGAGCCATACACAATATTCACAGATGCTAACTCGGCAGGTTCATCATGGAATGAAGATCTGCCTTCATTTGTTGCCAATGTATTGCAAAATAATGAAAAGGCTAAGATAAATGGTGAGGACTATAAAATCTTCAAGACCATTGCTGTCTTCTTTAGGACAAACAACGAAGTATATCAAGGTTATGCCTTGATAAGAAACACTCTGCCCGATGGTGTAAGAATCAGAATACAAGGTGCTAGTGTTTGTGAACTTTGGCGTGAAAGGGAAATTTATAGCCTGATTGATTTGCTGCAAAAATATCCTGCAATAGAATTAGAATCAGAAACAGGCGAACGTATGAAAACTTATCTCCAAAAGCTAATGACTGATCATCCTTGCTGGAGCCAGTTCTATATCGACATAGCCTACACTCTTGTGCTAAACTATCTTGAGTCTATTAGAACGGATGAAGATGTCCATACATATGGAGATCTTGCATCGTATATTATGGATGTAGCAGGAAATGATGATGGCGGTCAGGTGTATAAGATTTATGACAAGTTCAAGAATGAGCGTATACTCAAAGAAGATAAACTTACCATCATTCTTACAACGATGCACAAGGTTAAAGGTCTTGAATTTGATGCGGTTATTATAACTCCATCACATATCGGGCTACCTTTGAAACTACGCCGTGTATATCAACCAGGCCAAGCCATAGTAATTGACGATGCGGCAGATATAGAAGAAGAGCGAAGACTGATGTTCGTTGCTTATACTCGTGCAAAGAAATATCTGCATGTGTATAAGGGAGACCGAGAATGTGCCTTGGAGCAGAGTAACATTTATACCACAGATAATCAGTCTGAGGCTCTTATCTTTGAGAAAGAACCTGGTCTTGATAAATATTATTTGTCGTATACAACGTCAGATAGCATGCAACAACCTGGTAGATGTGCAGAATATATAGAAAAAGAAGTTAAAATAGACGATCCTATTAATATTGTACGTTATAAAGACGGCAAATACTATCTATATCATAACAATCACTATATTGGACGTTTGTCGGGTGGAAGTAGAATAGCCAAGATGGCTAGTGAAAATAATCTTGAACGCATTAATGGTTTTTTTGTCAGCGACATAAGTGTTTGGAGACTGGAAGACAGTAAAAAAGCAGACAAAAAAAGTGGTACAGATTTTACTCGAAATTGGCAATCAATTGCTCATAGGAAAGGTTATGTACTTATTGTACAGATAGCAGGTATTGGACAATAAAGCAATAAGTTATGAATCAAATAAAAGAAAGACTACAGAAAGACTACAATCTCGCGGTTGTATTCTTTAATGACAAAGATTATGAATCTTTCTTCGTTCACATACGACCATCCATTGAACTTATCTGTAAGTTTATTATTTTGGATACAGTCGGTGATAACGAGAAAGGACATGATGTCCTTGAAGGTAATCAAGTAATCATTGGGGGCAAAGGTGTTGAATATAAAATTAAGATTGATAAAAATTCCCGTAGACCTACAGGGAGTGCTTTGGCTATAGTGGCACAGAATGCACTTTTCTATAGTCATAGGGAGCTACAAGCCTCTTTTCTTGACAATGACAAAAAGAGAATCAAGAGAGGAATTGAATCCTATCGTAATGTATTAGTGCAGCTATATAGCGTTGCGAGCGAACTTGGAAGTCATACTGGTAGTTCAGGCTTGTCTTTAGAGAGTCAGGCGAACTTTTGTGCATCATTCTTTGAGGGTTATTTTGATTTTTTAAAGACAAATAGGTTACTGTCAGATAACAACATAAACTTTCTTTTGGAACTGGAAGGTTTTTCATCAAACAACTCTAACCAAGAAGAAATGGAGAAAGTTAGATACGAGTATGAGAAGGTTATTCAAGAAAGAAACCAAAAGCAAGAACTGATAGAACAACAAAATAAGCAGATAGCAGAGCAAAAGGCTGAGCTTGAAAAATTAGATGCTTCTGCAAAAACGGAGAAGAATCGTGCTGATAAATTGTCAGGGCAACTTGAGAATACCCTCAGTGAGTTAGAAGCACTAAAACGAAGAATAGCAAAGTCCGAATCAGGCACGACTTTTGATGCCATCCCTATACAAAAAGCTTCAAATATTGTTGATGACGAAATAGAACATGATGCGGAAGAATCAATTGATATCTCTATAACTTTGTCACAAAGATTAAAGGGATGCAATACGAATTGGCCTGTAGAAGAGGAATCTTTGGATGATGACCAACTTGATCTTATTGACCATACAATCAATAGTTCAATGTTGGTGTCAGGATGCGCTGGTAGTGGCAAGTCAGTCATTGCGATGCACAAGGCTGCTCAAATAGCAGATATGGGCTATTCGGTTATTCTGATTGCCCTTACAAAGTCATTGGCTGGCTTTATGGGGGTTGGCTACACATCGCAATCATACAAATTCTATTATCACTATCAGTGGAAATGGTTGGGGATGCCATCTGCCGATTATATCATAGTTGATGAAATTCAAGACTTCGAGCTTAAAGAAATTCAGGAGTTTATGAATACTGCCAAAAAGCATTTTCTATTCTTCGGTGACTCAGCTCAGTCCATCTATACTCGTTTTGGTAAAAAGACTCTCTCTATTGAGGCAATTTCAAAATTAACTGGACTTAAGGAACTGAAGTTGTACAACAACTATCGACTGCCAAAGAATGTTGCTCAAATAACTCAAAAATACGTTGGTGTTAATGTAATGCCATATCAAGAGAAGGTATATTTGAATAAGGAAAATGATTTTCCTCATTTTATACATTATAATTCTTATGAAGACCAAATAGAGGCAATCGGAAAACTTATAGAGCAATATGATGGAAAATCAATAGGGATCTTGTTCTACAGTAATGAGCTAGTACTTGAAATGAGTGAAGCGTTGACAAAACGTGGTATCAATATGGAATACAAGTGCAAGACTGCTGCAGATGACAAGCGAGGTCAAGGCAATCTTCACTTTACTAATACTTTACCAAAGGTGTTGACATATCATAGTGCAAAGGGATTGCAATTTGATGTGGTAATAATTCCAAAGTTTGAAGGTGCGATTACAGAAGAACAGCGAAAATCACTCTATGTTGCCATGACACGTACAATGCATCATCTCTATGTCTTATATAGTACAGATAAACTTGCAGAACCACTAGATTTAGTTCCAGCCAATTATTATAAAAAGATTTAGTGGTACATGCAAGGATACGAGGACGAATAGTGGCAATTGTTTTATTGTACAGAATCAGAGTATCGGACAAAAATATGTAAGCTGCATCAACCTATCGCCCTGCTTGCTTTCGGTAATAAACGGCACACGTTGAAGAAGCTGACAAGCACGACACAGGCGGATGTGAATGAGGTGCGCAAGGCGGCGGAAGGCCAAGGACATGAAAGCACTGGACGGATGAGTACACCATCTGAGAAGCTCGTGGATGCTGATAAAAACCGAGCAGCCATTGGCGATACAGTATGAAGCCATCCATAAGGAAGACATTGCGGATAAAGATATACAATCCGCTGTAGAGGCTGTATTGGCACAAGGACGGCTGATTGTTGATTTGGCAAGGAAGGAGGCGGCACGATGGGCAGAATAATCGTCATTGAGGACAACCCCATATATTCAGACTTTGTATGCCGCCTGCTTGAAAGTAAGGGTCTCCAAAGCGTCAGCACCTCCACCTGCAGGAGCGCACGGAAAATATTTGCCAAGATGCAGGAAGACGACATGGTACTGGCTGATTTGCGCCTGCCCGACGGTGACGGTATAGTCCTGCTGGAAGAACTGCGGAAACAGGGCAGGAACAACCCCTATATCGTTATGACTGACTATGACGAAATACCTACCACTGTGAGGTCAATGAAGCTTGGCGCAGAGGACTATATCCCCAAAAAGTTGATTGAGGACAACCTCTTTCCGCTCCTGAAAATCTTGCAGAAGAGGATGGATCGGAAAAATACGCCCGTTCACGAGCGTCAGAGCGCGGCTTTCGTAGGATAAGATTGGTCGCACCCACGAACATGAGCGTTCTGATATTGAGCGAAAGCGGCACAGACAAAGAGCACATTGCCGAAAAAATCCACGTAAGGAACAAACGGGCATCAGGTACCTTCGTGTCCTTGGACTGCGGTCTGCTGTCCAAGGAACTTGCCGCCTCCGCACTGTTCGGACATGAAAAGGGAGCGTTCACGGGAGCGGATGGCAGGAAACAAGGCTTTTGGAAGGAAGCCGCAGGCGGCACACTGTTTCTTGACGAGATAGGCAACCTTCCGATAGAAGTACAGCAGATGCTGCTCCGTGCATTGGAATCTAAATGGTACAGACCAATGGGAGCAACAAGGATAAGAAGGCTGACGTGCGCATCATTGCCGCCACCAATGAGGACTTACCGACCGCCATCGCTGAAAAGCGTTTCCGTGCCGACCTGTACCAGCGGTTGAAGGAATACACCCTGCACATACCACCATTGCGCGAGTGCAAAGAGGATATAATGCCATTGGCTGACTTCTTTCGGAACCTTGCCAACGAAGAATTTGAGAAATAGGTGAAAGGCTTTGATGCGAAAGCAAGGAAACGGTTGCCCGCTTATACATGGGGTGGCAATGTGAGGGAACTGAGGCGTGTCGTTCGCTTGGCAGTATTACACAGCGAAAGCGATACAGTCACGGCTGATAGACTGGAATTTGACGAAATGCCATTGGCGGATGACGTTTCGCCGGCAATGGATGACATGGAGAAGAAACATATCCTCCGTGTGCTGGAACAGGCTGGCGGCAACCGCAGAAGAGCCGCCGAACTGCTGGGTATAAGTCCGCCCCCCCTGTATAAAAGGTTAAGGCAATATGGAATATGAAGCAATAAGTCTCAAGCAGAATGCTATAAAAATAGGCTTCCCGACTTCGGAGAGGAAGCCCGACAGCAAGGCTTTCGGGAGTAACCGAAAAACCTTTGAGTAACTCAAAGGACACCTTGCTGCTGATTTCAGGTGAAATCAATAATCCGTCAGTAAACGGATTGGGAAGATAACTGTCACTTCGACTCTCAGAGCATCGTTTCCCTATGCTTAATCTGCCCAAAAGAAGAATAGAAACTGAGGGTAATGATGTCAGTGGGCATACTTGCCCGTTAGTGCGTATGGCCGCACACACGCTTGCCTGCCAGCATGTCGGTCTGTCTGCACGCCAGCCAGCCGGTCTGTTGGTCTGCCAGCCTGTTGGTCTGCCAGCACGCAGACAGACGTTAATCAAAAATCAGAGGTTATTAGGATGGATACAGAATAAAAAGAAATAGTAAGGGTTTGATTTATAGTGGTATAATGGCATAACATCTATGACGTACTGACGTATTGACGTGCTGACGTACGTACAACAGTATGTCAGCACAGCAGCATATAAAGGATTCAGCAATAGATTGCCGATTAAAATATAAGAATATTGGATACTGCCATTCGATATCGCATTATTTCAGTAGAAAAATCAATGTGTGTTGCAATGAATCTGTACATAATAACTTATATCGTTGATTGCAGAAACGTATAAGCACATACAATTTTATCGTTGAAGTGGTAGATGCTATCCCTGTTGCCGGGATAAAACAAGCACCGACTGTTATCCGTAGAGTATCACATAACCTTCAAGATAGAGGAATGACAAAATTATATTTGAATGTTCGATTTTCTCCATTTTTCAGTGGAACAGTTTTGGTAATGAGGGAGAAAAACACTACTTTTGTACATGAAGAAAGCGTTCTTTTGATTAGTGCAGAATAGAGAAGCTCACTGGTTTCCAAATCGTTACCTATCAAGCTGACAATATTTGTAAGTTTCTTGTTTTCAATGGGTAAGAAAAAGTAATATGTCTTCTTGTGTGAAAGGTAATGTTTTTATTTATGCCGCACAAATCTGCAATCTCTTTTAAATAAGAATTAAGTTTTTGGTTGCTTAATACGGGCAGAAGCTGTCCTTTCGGAAGCTGTCCTTCATACTTTTGGAGAAGCATCTGCGGAATTTTCAACAGCGGCACGTTTACCGGAGTATCCGTCTTGTGCCGGTGTATCATAATCCAAGGCTTTCCGTCAAACGAGATTTTGATGTCGCTTGCCTTCAGTTCCCTCACGTCCACATACGACAATCCCGTATAACATGAAAACAGGAACACGTCCCTTACCTGTTCCAGCCTTTTGGTCGGGAACTTCTTCTTCATTATCTTTTGCAGTTCCGCATCCGTCAGATACCCCCTGTCCACCCGCTTCAGTCTGATTTTGTAGTTCGAGAACGGGGCGGTATAAATCCAGCCGTTGTTCTTGGCGATGATTACAATCATCTTGAATGTCTGCATGAATTTAGCAGTGGTATTCTCTTTCCGTTCTCAGATAGTTCTCAAAGTCCGTGATGAACATGTGATTGATTTCTTTCAGCGAAATATCCGAAATATTATATTTCGCCTTCATAAATTCTTCCAGCCTGCGGTAACAACGGTCATACTTCGCGAGGGTGGCAGGGGTCTTGCTGATACCGACCAGTTTCCTTGCGTCATCGTTGTGTTTTTTGAACAGTTCCAGCAGCGTCCTCTGTTTCGCCGTTATCCCAACGTTATCCCAAGAAAAGCATTGCGTACTTTCTCCACCGTAACAAATGACTCGTGAACTTCAATGTCCCGATAATGGTTTTTCAATGAGGTGCGGATGTCTTCCAGCGTTTCATTCAGCTGACGTGCTTTCAGGGTATTACCTTTCGCCTTACATAAAACCATGTCCCAAACATCCGGTTTGATGTTCAATTTAGAACTGAACTGTGAGATTTCACCGTTCAATGACAGACGAATCATGATGCAAACCGTTCCGTCTTTGTTTACCTGATTCTTTCTAAAATAGAACAGAATCTTAAATGTACTTTTACTCATATCCTATTTTAATTTTTAGTTCCGATACAATGGGGGTAATGACGGGTCAGCGGATTTTCCGGGTTGGTAAGCTTTCTTTTAAGCGTATAGCCTAGCCAGTCTGAACATGAAGAATTTCAGATCAGCCCCCCTCTTAACTGGCTTCGAAAAGCTTTGATTTTAGCATTGAAGGACTCCGCTGAAGCATTTGTCAATCGTTCTTCAAAATAATTTATGATGGTCGTACTATGGTTTGAAAAGGTATCAAGTACCTTGTTGAACTCCATATAGTCAAACTTTTCCACTTCATTGTACCATCTTGCGAGATTTAGCCTTGCTTCATCGGGACCTGACTTCTTGTTGAAGATGTCTGTCAGTTTCATGCTAAGGCTGTATCCTTCCAGAAGCTTGGGGAATTTATCAAAGAGAATGGCAGCCCTGGTCTTTTGCTGTTCATTCCATTTGCTCCAGTGTTTCAGTATAATATGCTTGCTTCTGCTTACTATCTGTGGCAGGGTTTCTCCGTTCTCCATTCTTTCAGGCTCCCATTTCCCTATTCTCTCCCTTTCCGCCTTACTCTTTATTTCTTTCTTCTTTTGACGGTGCTCCCTGATAGCCTGATTTTCCGCATCAAGTACTTTCCACCGATAGCGTATTCTTAACTGGTCTACAGCTTCAGACATGAGCTGCTGTACATGAAAACGGTCATTGATCAGCTTTGCGGCAGGAAACACCTTTCTGACCGTCAGCATCATGGCTGAAGATAAATCTGTAGTGACAGTCTTGACAGACAGCCGTTTCCGGTGCGGAAGCCTGCGCAAGATTCCGCTTACCGCATCTGTGGCCACTCCACGAACCATTGCAACTAAAGCCCCCTTACGGCCTTTGGCTACTTTATTGGTCAGAATCGTATAAATATCTCCATTGCTCAGGCAAGTTTCATCCAAAGAAAGGTTTTCTCCAATGTTTTCAGGATAAAGGAGGTAGTCATGCGCATGTTCGAGCTGGTCCCAGTTCCGGTAATCACTGATTTTCTCCTTGTATTGTTTACGAAGAGTCTGCCCTTTTACGCCATAACGTTCCGCAAGCACACAGATGCCCACAGGAGTAGATTCAATCTCCTTCTTTTAAAAAAGAGACGAACTCAGAATTGAGCCGTGTACCGTCAAAATCGGATAAATCCCAGTCATAGCTGAAGATTTCATTGGAAGACTTGTCAAGCCATTTACGTTTACGAACATGGAGATAAGTGGCGCGACCACGAATAGGATAGTCTTGGATTGTACGATACTCACCAAAACCATAGGATATGATATCCGGGTTGGTCTTATCTTCTTTTAGCTGAACTTTTTTTCATCAAGATAAATATCAAAACGGTCAGCACTCTTGTCGAAATTGACAATATCAAAGTTGTCTATAAGCCATCCGGAAGGATGGCACGAAGGAGTTGTCCGGGTTTCATAAAACAAAGGTAAGCAAAGATAGCGAATTTTAAAACTTACCAACCAGAAATTTCCGCTGACCCGAAAATCCGGGATTGTTCATGTATATCCATAATTCCTCCCCTTCCAAGGTGATCACAACCCTGGTTGAAAAGGATATGGAGAAAAAGAGAGAGGCGGGAAAACAGGAGAAGGTATGTATGTGATGATGCTATTTAAGATAGTAGGGCTTATGGTATGGGCAATATACTGAATTTGTTGTCGCCCGTTCATTACAATTAGGGTATGCGCATTTATAATTTCCTGTTATTATCTCAAGCATCGTTGAGCATGACGAAAACAAACAGAAACTTAAGAATAAAATAAATAATTTTGAGTTCATAGTTAAATGAGTTGATTAGTAATAGTTTTTAGTTTTCTCTTGTGAAGACTTTATTTTTTTAACAAAAAAAGCTTCACAATATATAGGATATCCATATGTATTACCGTTTATAAATGGATTTTTTAAAAATCTATTTAAGTCGTTGAATGTTAATTTTATAGATGCTTCTTGGTTTATACCGGATATCGTTAATAAAATAATTTGGGATTCGTGTAATGTACCATTGGGATTATGATATTCATCCATAAATGAGTTTTTAAAAGCTTCTAAAACATTTTGGTATGAATTATTACTTGCTATTACAAAATAAGCAGTAACACCATATGTTAGTGTTCGTATATAAACTAATTCTTCAAGGGAAGAGGGAGGGGCAATGAATAACCCATCTGAGGGTACATCCTGAGGATGTAAATTAAACTGTGTCAGCAAAGATTAAAATAAAATATTAACTT
>ERZ1027033.571-NODE-571-length-20952-cov-7.573384_pt1 | contig 20952 bp, 19 predicted proteins | sample MGYA00519444_ERZ1027033 | MGnify/ENA primary metagenome ERZ1027033 (study PRJEB26926, sample SAMN06164887) | human gut metagenome | biome: ENVO:00009003; feature: ENVO:2100002; material: ENVO:00002003 | host: Homo sapiens | place: USA | collected 2012 ...
GCTCACACCTGAATCACTTTCTTACGCAGCGAAACAGCAAGTGTTTCACTGCTGAGTGAACAGTAGCGACCTGATTATATATCTGCACGGGAAGTACAGACCGGAAGTGGAATGTGGGTCACAGGTTTTTCCACTCCCCCAATTATACCTTAAAAAAGAAAAGAAAGAAACCCCAAGAACGAGAAAATGCAGGATGTTGCGCAAATGAGAAAAAAATGTAACAGTCTTCATAAAATGTTCATATCTATCTGGTAAAGTTTTTTATATATGTGAAGATTGCGGAAGCGCATATGCGCAGAGCAGTTCGGTATGGAATACAGATGTATGGAGAAAGAAATGTATGGAAAATGACCCAAAACCTTACAAATTCATGAAAGAGAGCATCAAAAAGCAGCCGCCCGACTGGAAAAAGATTGTTCTTCTGATTGCCGGATGGCTGGCACTTGCGGCGCTTGGCGGTCTGGTTGCGGCCGCGGTATTTGCGGTGACAGAGCCAAAGATTGCAGAAGCAGTTACCAGGGAAGAGACGCCGGCGAAAGTGGATATCCCGGGAGATGAGGATCCAAACAGCGGACAGGAGCCGGATGAGACAATTACCGCATCTTCGGCGAGTGCGTCGGTAGACAGCAGCGGCTCCGGTTCGGAAATCAGCAGTTCTACAGTGGATAGCAGTACTTCAGAAAGCAGTGTATCCGAAAGTACGGTTTCCGAAAGCACAGAGGAGAACGGAGCGGCAGAGGGAACGGAAAGCAGCACTTCCGAAGAGCCGGAGGAGGGCAGCGAGGTTTCCAGTGTCGATGGGGAAACGGATGCGGAGGAAAAGGACAGCAGCCTGAAAAATTATGAAGCACTCTATCAGGATATGCTGGAAGTAACGGAAAAACCAAAACGAGCGCTGGTTACCGTCATCGGCATTACCAATCAGATGGACTATTTTAACCAGAACTATGAAAACCAGCAGCAGATTTCCGGTCTGATTGTTGCGGACAACGGGCAGGATCTCTTTATTCTGACGGAATACCGCATCGTGGAAAATGTGGAGCGGATTCAGGTCACCTTCTGGGACGAGACGATGGTGGATGCCACATACCAGCGCCACGATCCGAGCACCGGCCTTACGATTGTGAAGGTGGATGAATCGAAGCTGGATGAGGAAACACGGGACGGTCTTGCGGTTGCGCCGCTCGGCAGTTCGTATCTCGTCAGCCAGGGTGACCCGGTCGTGGCTGTCGGAAGCCCGGTCGGCTACAGCAATTCGATTGCGTACGGTGTGGTGACTTCGGTTACGAACAAGATTTCCGCGCTGGACAATGAGTACAATCTGCTGACCACCGACATCCTCGGCAGCACGGACGGCAGCGGCATTCTGGTAAATCTTGACGGCGAAATCGTCGGCATTATTGCGCAGAGTTACAGCGCCAAGGGAAACAACGTGGTGACGGGCATTGCGATTTCCCAGATCAAAAAGCTGATCGAAAATCTTTCCAACAACGTGAGCCGCGCGTATATCGGCATCCGCGGACAGGATGTCACAGAAGAACTTTCCGATAAAACCGGCATTCCAAAAGGCGTTCTCATCAGCCGCGTCGCAGACGATTCTCCGGCGATGATGGCGGGCATGAAAGAGTACGATGTGATTGTAAAGCTCGGGGAGCACAAGGTTGAGACGATCAAACAGTACCATGAACAGCTTGGCAAATACAGCACAGGAGACGTGGTTACCGTGACGGCGATGCGGAAAGGCGCCGAAGGGTATGCGGAGATGACGTTTGATGTGACGATGGGGGAAGTATAAAAAACAGAGGCTTTCGGGAGCAGAAAAAGCCGGTTTTAGCCGGTGGGGCTTCCGGAAGCTTTTCTTTTCGAATGGTTTTTCAATGGCGGATGAAAAAATACGTGCATTCTGCAGGAAAATCTGGTAGAATTGGTAAGGCATGCAGGAGCACAGGCTTTGCATCATAAAAACGGCATCATAGAAACAAAAACGGAACACTGTGTCCGCATTTATTTTAGAAAAAGAGGATTTATTTTTATGAAGTATATCAACGAACTCCGGGAAGGAAACCGCATTTCCGGAATTTATCTCTGCAAACATAAACAGTCGGCTGTTACCAAAAACGGAAAACAGTACGAAAACGTGATCTTACAGGATAAAACCGGTACGATCGATGCGAAAATCTGGGATCCGAATTCTATGGGAATCCGTGAATTTGAAGCACTGGATTATGTAGATATTATGGGAGATGTTTCCAGTTTTAATGGAGCACTTCAGGTTTCCATTAAAAATGCAAGAAAAGCGGAAGAGGGCGAATATAATCCGGCGGACTATCTGCCAACGAGCCGTTACGACATCAATACGATGTATCAGGAGCTGCTCTCCTGGATCGGAACGGTGAAAAATCAGTATCTCTCCGAACTGCTGACGTATTATTTTATCCAGGATCAGGAGACCGCAAAACGGTTCCGCATGAGCTCTGCAGCAAAAAGCGTGCATCACGGATTCGTCGGCGGCCTTTTAGAGCATACGTTAAGTGTCACCCGTTTCTGCGATTTTATGGTAAAATCGTATCCGATTCTGAACCGCGATCTGCTGATTACGGCAGCAATTCTGCACGATATCGGAAAGACGAAAGAACTCTCCTTATTCCCGCAGAACGATTACACCAATGACGGACAGCTGCTCGGCCACATCATGATCGGTGCGGAGATGGTACACGATGCGGCGCAGAAGATCGACGGTTTCCCACAGGAACTCGAGAATCAGTTAAAGCACTGCATTCTGGCGCACCACGGCGAGCTGGAATACGGTTCCCCGAAAAAACCGGCAATGGTAGAGGCGGTAGCGCTGAACCTGGCGGACAATGCCGATGCCAAAATGGAAACCCTGACCGAGCTGTTTGACGCAGCGCCGGCCGGCAATGAGTGGCTTGGCTACAACCGGTTCTTTGAGTCCAACATCCGCAGAACAGGAGACTTTTCATGAGCTATCAGAAAAATGATGTACTGACGGTGAAAATTGAAGATATGGGACACGACGGAGAGGGTATAGGCAAATGCGAGGGCTATACCCTCTTTGTCAAGGACACCGTCATCGGCGATCTTGCCGAGGTAAAAGTGATCAAAGCAAAGAAAAATTACGGCTACGCGCGCCTGATGCGCCTGATCGAGCCGTCCGTACACCGCGTCGAGCCGGTCTGCCCGGTTGCACGTCCGTGCGGCGGATGCCAGTTGCAGATGCTCGACTATGCGGAGCAGCTTCGCTTTAAGGAGAAGAAAATCGCCGGAAATCTCCAGCGCATCGGCGGCATGACGGAGATCCCGATGGAGCCGATCGTGGGGATGGAAAATCCGTTCCGCTATCGAAACAAAGCCCAGTTTCCGATCGGGCAGGATAGAAATGGAAAGCTGATTACGGGATTTTATGCGGGAAGAACGCATCAGATCATGGAAAACCGGAACTGTTATCTCGGCGTGGAGCAGAACGAGGAGATTCTGAACCGCATTCTTGCCTGGATGGAGGAGAACGGCGTTCCGGCATACAACGAGGAGACCGGCAAAGGCCTGGTGCGCCATGTGCTGATCCGGTTTGGATTTATGACGAAAGAGATTATGGTCTGTCTCGTTGTGAACGGAAAGAAACTGCCGGCCGAGGAGAAACTCATCAAATCGCTGACAGAATTCGAAGGCATGACAAGCATTACCCTAAGCGTAAACCGTGAGCGGACCAATGTGATCATGGGAAAAGAAATCCGCTGCCTGTGGGGACAGGGGTATATCACAGACTATATTGGAACCGTAAAATATCGGATCTCCCCGCTGTCCTTCTACCAGGTCAACCCGGCGCAGACGGAAAAGCTGTACGGTCTTGCCCTGGAATATGCAGGTCTCACCGGAAATGAGACGGTCTGGGATCTCTACTGCGGCATCGGAACGATTTCCCTGTTCCTCGCGCAGAAAGCCAAAAAAGTCTACGGCGTCGAAATCGTCCCGGAGGCAATTGCGGATGCGAAGAACAATGCGAAAATCAACGAGATCGAAAACGCTGAATTTTTCGTTGGAAAATCGGAAGAGATTCTTCCGGCCTACTACGAACAGTACGCCAAAGACCACCCGGGCGAACACGCCCACGCGGACGTCATCGTCGTCGATCCGCCGAGAAAAGGCTGCGAAGAAAACCTCCTCCACACCATGGCCAGCATGCAGCCGGACCGCATCGTGTATGTATCCTGCGATTCCGCAACGCTGGCACGAGATGTGAAGGTGCTTGGGGAGCTGGGGTATGAAGTAAAGAAAGTCCGAGGGGTTGACCAATTCCCGATGACGTGCCATGTGGAGACTGTGGTGTTGCTACAAAGGAAAAATATGTAGAAATCCTTGAATTTACGCACTTTGTGGAGTTTTTCAGTTTCAAAAAAATAGGTGAAAATCACAAAGAAAAGAGCCTTGTGAAGAAAGTAACCGTTGTTGTTGCGTTAGACCTCGGGACGGGGAACACAAAGAATCTTGAATATGAAAATGAATAGAGAGCTATCAGATCATTGATAGATTATAGGGATACTTGTCAAAAGCGGGTGTCCCTATTTTTTATGGGGCATTCCAGAAATGGAGTGTCTTTTTTATACCAAAATATTAAAAATTCAGGAGGAAAATGAAAATGACAAACACAGCGTTAAGAGCAGAGAATAGCAATTCTCGCACAATTACTTTCAAGAGCAGGGAACACGAAAAATTTTATGAGGAATATCTGAAAAAATGCAGATATCAGGATGTCTACCATCAGGCTCTGGTTTATTGCCTGGGTATCGACAGAGACACAAGAGAAAATGTGAATAAAATCTATAATTTTAAAACTGGATGTGTAAAAACGGAATCCCTGCAGGAAGGATGGCAGACCAGTGGAAGTTTACGAATCGTCCGTATGGCATTTAATCTTTACTGCAATGGGACACCAAGTGTCGGAGATTATGAGGCAGAGGAAGATCAGTTAAAAGAGTGTCAGTATTATACCGTAGAAGATCTGTTTTGCTGCGGATATGCCCGGTATTTTTGGGAAGCCATTAAAATCCGTTATCCAGAGTATTGTTTTTACAAAGACTGGGAGGATATGTATGCTGAAAATTAGATTACAGGGTACTTTGAGGGACATTCAATGGTTTTGCCGTATTTTGGAAAATCATAAGGAATTGGATGTCCTGGAAGTATCTGATGCTTATGCAAATAAAGGAACAAGTAAATATTTTCGTGTTTATGTAGAAGTAGAAGAAAAACAGTAAATCGGAGGAAGGTATATGTGTAAAGTAATTGCTATTGCAAATCAGAAGGGCGGAGTAGCCAAAACAACGACAACCATCAATCTGGGAGCCGGACTGACAAAGAATGGGAAAAAAGTAGTGCTGGTAGATGCAGATCCGCAGGGACATCTGACAATGGGAATGGGATTTCCCAAAAATCTCAAAGTGACTTTAAAGAGTATGATGGAAAATATCATCATGGGACTGGAGTTTGATCCAAAGGAAGCAGTCTTGCACCATGAAGAAGGGATGGATCTGATTCCGTCCAATAAATTGCTTGCAGGGATGGATATGTCCTTATTTACAGTCGAAGATAGGGAAAAAGTACTGAAAGAGTATCTGGAACTGTTGAAAGATGAATATGATTATATTCTGATTGACTGTATGCCATCATTGGGAATGCTGACAATCAATGCGTTGAGTGCAGCGGACAGTGTATTGATTCCGGTACAGCCACAATATTATGCGGCAGATGGACTTATGGAATTACTGAAAGTGGTAAAAGGAATCCATCAGAGGTTTAATCCGGAATTGCAGATAGAAGGTATTTTGTTCACAATGGATAATTGCCGTTACAATAATGCAAAGAGAAACAAACAGGCAATCAAAACTACATACGGAAGTGACATTAGGATTTTTGAGCAGACGATTCCGAGAACAGAAAGCCTTGCAGAAACAGCATCGGAGGGTGTAAGTATCTTTGCCTATGATGGAAAAAGCAAGGGGGCAGACAGCTATCTGGAACTGGTTCAGGAGGTGTTGAAACATGCGTAGACCGAAAAAAGATATTCAGCTTACCTCTTATGATGAATTACTGGGATTAGAGGAAACACCGGAAAAGAGTATGAACCAGGTTGTGGAAATAGATCTGGCAAAGCTCTATCCCTTTAAAAATCATCCGTTCCATGTAAATGATGATGAAAAAATGGCAGAAACCGTAGAGAGCATTAAAACATACGGTGTTTTGACTCCTGCGCTGGTAAGACCTCGACCAGATGGCGGATATGAGATGATTTCCGGGCATAGAAGAAAAAGAGGCTGTGAACTGTGTGGAAAGACTACATTGCCAGCTCTTGTCCGAAATTATACGGATGATGAAGCGGTCATTATTATGGTCGATTCCAACATTCAGCGTGAAAATCTACTGCCAAGTGAGAAAGCTCATGCCTATAAGATGAAATATGATGCAATGAAGCATCAGGGAAGTAAAGGTGAGAAATATACAGCAGATATGGTTGGGGAAGCTGCCGGGGACAGTGGGAGAACCGTACAGAGGTATATCCGTCTGGCGGCATTATCAGATGCTTTGCTGGAATATGTGGACAATAATAAAATTCCTATGATTGTGGGAGAAAAGCTGTCTTATCTGAAGCCAGAGGAACAGGGGTGGCTTCTGGAAGTGATTACCAACAGCAGCATTTTTCCGACAAAACAACAGGCAGAACAGTTAAAAGAATGCAGTGCAAATGGAAAATTAAACCAGAGTTATATCTATGCTGTTTTATTAAAAAAGGAAAGCAGTAAGATCAATGTGACGATTCCGGCAAAAAAAATTGGAAATTATTTTCCGGAGACATATTCTAAAGAACAGATAGAAGAAGTCATTTTTATGCTTTTGGATAAATGGAAAGAAAACAAAGAAGGAGTAGCAGATGCAGAAGATACAGTTTGATTATTTTACAGGGATGGAAGCGGAACAATACAGCTTCTATCGTGTCCCTAAAGTGCTGTTTACAGAATCCTGCTTTAAAACTCTTTCTTGCGAAGCAAAGGTATTATACGGTCTGATGCTGGACCGTATGAGCCTGAGCATTAAAAATAGATGGTTGGATTCAGAGGACAGAGTATACATTATCTTCACTGTGGAAGAAATTGCAGAGTTGATGAACTGCGGAACTCAAAAGGCAGTGAAGCTGGTGAAAGAGCTGGACAGCAGTAATGGGATTGGATTGATAGAGAAGAAACGTCTGGGACTGGGAAAACCGAATGTTATTTATGTGAAAAATTTTATGATCAGAGAGGTTCCAGATCAAAAGCCGACAGGTAATTGTGCAGATCTGCAATCTGAGCAGGAAGATCATAAAAAAATTGCAGATTTGCAATCGAAACAGAAAAGACATAAGGAATGTGCAGATTTGCAACAAGAAGCAGAAAACAAGGGGAAAATAGGCATTTCTCTGAATTGTGAAAATCATCATTCAGGAGTAGTGAAAACCACAATTCAGGATTATGGGGAATCACAATTCCAGAATAGTGAAAATCACAATTCAAGAATGGTGGAAACCACAAATCCAGAATTTCCAGAATCACAATTCAAAAATAGTGAAAATCATCATTCCAGAATAGTGGAAATCACAAATCCAGAATGTCCGAAATCACAATCTAATAATACTGATATTAACAAGACTGATATTAGTGAAACTGAGATAAATCAATCTTATCCAATCATATCAGGTAATTTCCAAAAGAAAAAAGATGTGATGGAGGAGATGAAAGCATATCGTGAGGTGATCCATGAAAACATAGATTATCAATATCATGCCAAGGAAGATGTAGATGAACTGGTGGAGTTGATGATCGAAGTTATGATGATGCCGGAGGACAGTATGATTCGCATTGCGGGAGTAGAAAAACCAGTTGCTTTGGTAAAAAGCAGGTTTATGAAACTGAACTATTCGCATATCGAATATGTGCTGTTCTGTCTGAACCGGAATACGACCAAGGTTGGGAATATTAAAGCCTATCTTCTGACCGCCCTGTATAATGCCCCGGCAACGATAAACAGTTATTATCAGGCAGAAGTTAATCACGATATGTATGGAGGATAAAGGAACATGAAGAAGATGATTAAAAAAGTGATAGCACCAGTGCTGGTGATTACAGTATTGTTTACAGTATTAAGACCGTTTTGTATCCAGGATGGGAAGTGCAATTATTTCTTGCTGTTACTTCTGATGGGGATACCGTTTGGAATTGGAAAAATGTGTGTCTGGATGGTTCCAAGAGGTTTTGATCTTGGAGGAACACTGGCAGTATGGACAATGAATTTTCTGATCGGAGGATTGATAGGAAGTGTCGTATTGCTGGCAATGATTGGACAGGCAATCATTTATCTTAGTGTTTTCCTGCTCACAGTTATTACAGGAATACATAAAATACCGAGAATAAAATGAAATAGATCTTTTGAAAAGCAGCTAAGACAAAATTAGCTGCTTTTTTTCTGGAAACTTTGCGACACAATGTCGTAAAGCTGGGATAAATTGCAGGAAAGGAGACACCGTATTGAGCAATCGTGCAATTTCCACAGAACTTATTGAATTGGGAGAACGGATCAGAAAACGCAGGCAGGAAATGAAGTTGTCACAGGAATCTTTTGCGGAAAAAGCAGGTATCAGTGTCAATACGGTCAGCAGGATAGAAGGAGGGCAAACGGCAATGTCTGTTGAGATTTTCAGGAAGATGATTGAGATCCTGGAAACAGATGCCAATATCCTGATGGGAAAAGAGGGGGACGATGCAGAAAAAAGAAAGCAGTTTGAGGAAGTATTTTATCGTATTCAGAAGATGGAATGGAAAGAGCAGAAAATTATTATGCAGACAATAGATTCGCTGATAGACAGTTTTAATGAGTACAGGTGAAATTTCACCATATATGGGGTGTAAAACAAAAAAACTCCCCATATATGCTAAGGATAATAGTTTTTTGTGCTGTTAAAATAGCAAACAGAGAGAAAGAGACAGAAACAAGGAAGGGAGACAGGATTGATGACCAGACAAGAAAATTTAATCTATCGGAAGCAGTGTCCCTATGATGCAATGGGAGACTATTCTGTTTTGATGGAAAATGAAAAGAACATAAAAACGGAAAGAAATGCAAAGAAGTCTGACCGGGACATCAGACGGAAAATAAAATAGAGGATGCTGTAAATTAGCAGAAAGGGCAGTAAGGAAGTTTCAGGCTCTCGTTAAAAAAAACGGGTGTGCCGGAAGCTGTTTTTTACTGCCCTTTTGCCAGTAAATCAGTAATAATCCTATCCTTTCTGCTGATGGGCTCCTGTTGCCAGTAGGCAGAAAGGTGGTAATTATGCTGACATTGCAGGAATTGAAACAGGTTGTAGGTAACAGGAAAGAAAAAAGAAAGGTTCCGTCCGCCAGGTATTTGAGAGAAAACGATGTGGCAGTTGTAAAGCATAGACTGATAGATGGTGCGGAAATTATTGCGTATCAGACAGGATATGTTTTCTATTGTGCAGGTGATTATGGAACGGTTTTTCCTTTATTTACCTGTCGAGATTATGTATATGAAGCAGGAAGAAAAATAACAGTTGTTAAGGAAGATTTTTTTGATAATCAGCCCTGGTATGTGCGGTTGATATTAGAAGGTGAAGATCGGCTGTGCAGGAACAGGGAGGTACGAGAACATAATAATTGCATTTCATACAGCCATATTTCAGAAGGCTGGTGCGAATTGGTGGATAAAAGGCAGAATGTACTTGAAAAACTGATTATAGAAGAAGCTATTGGAGAATTCATGGATCTGCTGACTGACCGGCAGAGACAGGTGATCCATCAAATTTATTTTCAGCAACGGACACAAAGAGAAGTGTCACGGGTGTTTGGAATTACAGAACCGGCAGTATCAAAATGTATTTCACAGGCAAAGCAGAAAATGAGAAGAAATGCAGGCAGACTGACCGGAGTGCTTCAGAAGGGAGAATAAAAGATGCGTGGTAAAAAACCAAAGGAAAGACAACGGTATGTGCTGCGTGTAAATGAAACTCTCGTAGAAGTTACCAGAGACGTATATCTGGCATGGTACCAGTCAAGAAGAAAAGAAAGATACCAGCTTGAAAAAATGCAGAAAAATGGTGTATGCGGAATAGAAAAAGTAGGAGAAACGAGTTACAACAGTTATTTGCATATATTATCACCAGAAGAAATAGTCATCAGGGTGTCAGAAATACAAGAGCTGCAGGAAGCACTGAAATATTTGTCTGAAGAAGAAATGGAATTGATAAGACTATTATTTTTTGAAGAGTACACAGTTAAAAAAACAGCACAGTATTTCGGGTGTTGTACAAAGACAATCAGAAACAGGAAAAACAAAGTATTGCAGAAACTAAAAGACAGGCTGGAAACTTTGTAAGTTTTTGCTGTTTCAAAAAATTTTCTAAAAAAATTTCAAACAGGTTAATTTTTGCCCTTTCACACATGCGGTTAGTGGAGGGGCAAATGTCTATTTTAATTCAAAACAATAAATTCCCTCCTAAAAGTGAACCTTGACAATTTCATATCAGCAGCAAGAGGATACCTGAATTTCCCAGCTACGCATCTGGCGGCGGGTATTCGGTGGCAACGTGAAGGGCAATGGATGAGAGGCACCCTTGGCAGGAATGATTACGAATTACCTCTTGCGGCTTAATAGCTCAATCCTGTTTTTATTTAAAAGTCAATCCAAGACACAAGGGAGGTGGTTTCTATGATTGATTCATGCAGGTGTAAGCCTGAACGAAAGTGGAGTAAATTATCGAAGAAAGAGAGGACTCAGTCAAAATGAAAATGCGATTTAAAAGATTCTTGTCGGGATTTATGGCAGTTGCAACTTTGGCGTCTGTTATCGTTCAACCAGTCACGGTTTCTGCTTCTGAATTAGAACCGAAGACAACTTCATTTGAACAGCAATATCCGGAACTGCAGGATGTGCAGGATACTCTTGACAAAGACGAAATTGTGGAAGCAAAGGATATTGAGATTCCCTATGGAGAAGAATTTGAGGTGGAAGTCGATCTGTCCGGTATAGAGGGCGTGAATGAAAAAAAGGTGAAAGTTTTATTCCATGAAGCAAAGAGTGAAGCCGGTACAGATTTTGATGCACATACACCGGATACCTACAAAGCTGTCTATGCAGTAGAACCAGTCAGCGGTCACCCAGCTTACAGAGTAAGCAGAAACATTACGGTAAAAGAGCCGGAAACAGAAGCACAGACAAAGAGTTCTTCTGAAAATACAGTTGGTGAAGGAAATGCCGGTGAAACAGAAGATTCCGGTAATGCGGAGGAAGATGTTGATTCGGACGGGTCAAAAGAGATTGTAACTGATCTTACAGATGGACAGGAAGTAACAACAGATGAAGAATCTGGTCTGACTGTTTCAGAAGTAATGGATCAGGCAGAAAATGAAGGAATTGACTTGTATGAGATGGAGCCGGGTGAAACAGTGACATTTATGGCGGCAGCAGGAAATGCAAGAAGTTCACAACAGGTTTCAGTGACAAGAGGTGCCGAATACCGATATGCGGATTATGGTTATGGAACTTATCTGACGTATCAGTATACCGTAAAATTCGGTAATGTGTCCGCCACAGCTTATTGTGTACAGCCGTCCAAACCGGGACCTGGCACAGGAACATATACAATCAATAAGGTTGGAGATGGTAAAGCACTGGCTAAAGTATGTTACTATGGCACAAAGGCTTCTGGCGATGATGGATTTTTTACAGAAGAAAATGGCTATGGAAACCTGAGTGCAGGAGCCAGATTTATTCTGGTACATCTTGCTGCGTCATATGCGAATGGCAGTTCAGATGCTTTTTCTGGTGCAAACGCTACTGCACAGAATCTTGCGAAAAAACTTTATAATTATTGTATTTCTCAGCCAGATATTCCGGATGTGGCAATGTCTTTTTCAGATGCGGATGTGACAGCTTATGTAGATGGCAACAGCCAGAGAACAAAGGAAATCATTTTTAAAGCAGATGAACTGCAGAGTATCACAATGAAACTTCCAAGTGGTGTGAAACTTCACAACGTGACAACCGGAAAGACAAGCAAAGCTGGTGAAGCAGTGGAAATCAGTGGTGGAACCAAGTTTTACTTATCTGCACCTCTTACACAGGTACAGGATGTCGCAGGAAGCTGGTCGGCAACGATGAAAGGCAGTGTAACAAAAGATTATTCTGCATATAAGATCAGTACCGGATCTGGTTCACAGGACCTGGCCCTGGTATTTGGTGAAGGTGTTGATGATGAGAAATATGTGGACTTCAAAGTAACCTGGGTGCAGCACGCAAGTGTGAAGGTGATTAAAAAAGATGCAAAAGCAGACGCAAAGCTGTCTGGTGCAGTGTTTGGTTTATACAGTGATGCAAACTGTACAAAGCTGATCACAAAGTTACCGGCAACCGATGCGAACGGGGAATCGTCCGTACAGATCATTAAGACACAGGACACTGTATATCTGAAAGAGATTACAGCTCCGACAGGATACCGTATCAATGCAACTGCCTACAATGTAAAACTGGAAGTCAGCAAAACAACGACTGTGACTGTTCCGGATGAAGAACAGATGGGACAGCTGACTGTTTATAAAGAAGGTCAGGTTCTGACAGGTGCAGATGTCACCGAGAATGGAACAACATTTAAGTATGAGAAACGCAGACAGAAAGGTGCGATTTATGATGTGTATGCCGGAGCAGATATTAAAACTGCTTATGGTGCCAAGGTTTACAGCAAGGGTGATCTGGTCAAAGAGAATCTGACAACAGACTCGAATGGGGCAGTCATTCTGAAAAACCTGCATCTTGGTACATATATCATCAAAGAAAAACAGGCTCCGACCGGATTTTATAATGCCGGGGAAGAAAAGTCAGTCACTCTTTCTTATGCAGGACAGAATGTAGATGTTGTTTTTTCTGAGACAACTTTTACGAATGACAGACAGAAAGCAGAAGTAGTTGTGACAAAGCAGGATAAGGATACAGAAAATCCTCTGGATGGAGGAATTTTTGGACTTTATGCAGCCAGTGACATTAAAAATGCAGATGGAACGGTTGTTGTAAAGAAAGGCACTCTGATTGAGAAAGTGACAACTGGAAATGATGGAACGGCGAAGTTTACCGCAGATCTGCCGCTGGGATTTTCCTATGATGTAAAGGAAGTACAGGCTCCGGAAGGCTATCTGAGAAATGCGGATGATGTCTATACGTTTACTTTTTCTTATACAAACGATAAGGAAGCGAAACTGACATTTAAGCATACCTTCAAAAACGAGCGTGTGACAGCAAAGATTTCCTTACAGAAGCAGGACAAAGAAACAAAGAAGGCTGTTCCACAGGGAGATGCTACTTTAGAAAAGGCAGTCTATGGACTATATGCCCGTGAGGATATTGTCCATCCGGATGGAGCAACTGGTGTGATCTACGAAGCGGGTGAGCAGGTTGCCACTCTTACAACAGATAAGAATGGACAGGCTTCTGTAGATGGATTATATCTTGGCAATTACTATGTAAAAGAGATTACTCCTCCAACGGGTTACCTGGCAGATGAAGAAGAACATGATCTGGTCTGCAACTATGAGGGTGATTTTGTAGCGGAAGTAAAACGTGACTGTCTGTCTCTGGAACAGGTAATGAAGCAGCCATTTGAAATCATCAAGGCAGCGAACAACGGAAAGACAGATGCCGATTTACTGAAAGGTGCAGGATTTACCGCTTATCTGGTATCTTCCCTGACAGTAAAAGAAGATGGCAGCTATGACTTTGGTTCTGCCAAGCCGGTAGTGATCGGAGAAAATGGTGCAACAGAGATCTTTACAGATGAGAAAGGGTATGCCCGCAGTATTGCGATTCCGTATGGAACTTACATCGTCCGTGAAACAACCACACCACATAATTACACTCCGGTCAATGATTTCATCGTACAGATTACAGAGAATCATCCGACTACACCGCAGGTATGGAGGGTGCTGCTTGACAAAGAGTTTGAAGCGAAGCTGAAGATCATCAAACAGGACGATGAGACAAAGAAAGCAGTCCTTCAGAAAAATACGGAGTTTAAGATTTTTAACCTGGATACAGAAAAGTATGTGGAGCAGGTAACAACGTATCCGACGACGGTAAAACACAAATCTTATTTTACAGATGAGCAGGGATACTTAATCCTTCCACAGAATCTGAAGATTGGACATTACCGTATTGAGGAAGTGAACGCACCTTATGGATATACGCTCAATGAGAATTACTATGAGGTAGATGTAGATTCCAATACAGCATATCAGATGGACGGAACTTCCGGCGATGTGATCATTGAGATCGCATACGAGAATCATCCGGTTAAGGGAGAACTGAACATCGTAAAACAGGGTGAGGTCTTAAATGGTTATAAAGATGACTTTACTTATCAGAAAGAAACTCTGGAGGGAGCAGTCTTTGAGGTATATGCTGCCGAAGATATTTATACAGCAGATTTCCAGAAAGATGATAATGGAAACCGTATCCTGGAGTATGCTTCTGGGGAACTGGTAGGAACTGTTACCACGGATAAGGATGGAAAGGCACAGATCGCTGACCTTCCACTTGGAACCTATAAGATTGTTGAAAAGACAGCACCAGAGGGATTTGTGTTAAATGAAGAAGCACAGACAGTAACATTTGAATACAAAGACCAGAAAACACCAGTTATTGAGCAGACAGCAACCTTTGAGAATGACCGCCAGAAAGTGGAAGTGTCCGTAGTCAAACAGGATGCAGAGACAAAAACGGTTGTGGCGGGTGCAGAGTTTGGTATCTATGCAAAAGAAGATATTTTGGCACATGAAGAAGTGATTGTGAAGGCAGATACCTTACTTGGAAAAGCAGTCAGTGGGGAAGATGGAAAGGCAGTATTTGACGTTGACCTTCCATTTAGTACTTACTATATCAAAGAACTTGCAGCTCCGGCAGGGTATGTCTCTTCTTTTGAGACTTTGGAAGTGACTGCCAAATATCAGGGACAGGATGTGAAAATGGTAGAGCTGGAATCTGTATTTAAGAACCAGCCGACAAAAGTAACCTTTACGAAGTCCGATATTACGACAGGCGTGGAACTTTCCGGGGCAACGCTTACGGTGCTTGATAAGGATGGAAATGTGGTAGATACATGGAAGTCTGTAAAGGGTGAGGAACACTTGATTGAAAGACTCACAGCCGGGGAGACATATACTCTTCGTGAAGAAATGGCTCCTTATGGCTATCTGATGGCGGAAGAAGTTTCCTTTACTGTGGACGATACTGCTGAAATCCAGAAGGTAGAGATGAAAGATGCAGTGCCAACCGGAATACTTATCATCAATAAAAAAGGTGAGTTCCTGGAGAAAGTATCTGCACTGGATTCCATTGGCGGGTGGATGAAGCATCTGTTTGAATATCTTTCCGGTTCCCTGAAAGAGGTTACTTTTGAGGTTTATGCCTTAGAAGATATAAAAGCAGCGGATGGCGAGAGTGAAGATTACTACAAGAAAGATGCACTGGTAGCAACAATCACGACGGATGAAACAGGCGTGGCAAAACTGACAGACCTTCCTCTTGGCAAATACTATGTCAAAGAGAAAGAGACAGCAAGTGGATATGTCTTGGATGGAGAAACTCGTGAAGTAGATTTGACTTACCGTGACCAGAATACCGCAGTTGTTACTTATTCCGCTGACTGGCAGAACAAACGTCAGAAGGCAGAAGTGAACGTGCTAAAGAAAGAAAAAGATTCCGACCGTGTACTGGAAGGGGCTGTATTTGCCCTGTGCAATAAAGAAGATATTGTCAATGCAAAAGGCGATGTGATCCTGAAAGCAAATACGGTTATTGAGGAGCAGGCTACGGATAAGGAAGGAAAACTGACCTTTACGGCAGATCTGCCACTTGGCTATACCTACTATGTGAAAGAAACTTCCCCGGCACCGGGATTTGCGACAACAGACCAGGTACAGGAATTTACTTTTGAATATGGTGGGGCAGATAAGGAAACACTGTCTTATGCGTTCACTTTTGAAGATGAGCCGACAACCGTAGAGTTTACCAAAACATCCCTGACAGACGGAAAGGAGATTGAGGGAGCAAAACTAAAAGTCACAGATGAGAGTGGAAACACTGTGGATGAATGGACTTCCGGTAAAGAAGCACATATCATCAAAGAACTGACCGCTGGCAAGAAGTACACCATGACAGAAACACTTCCTGCGGACGGTTATGTGACAGCAGAGAGCATCACTTTTACGGTGGAAGATACCAGTGAAGTACAGAAAGTGGAAATGAAGGATGATGTGACAAAAGTGCAGATTTCCAAGACCGATATTTCTGGTAAGGAGCTGCCAGGAGCGAAACTGACAATCCTTGACAAAGATGGAAAGACCGTAGAAAGCTGGACATCTGAAGAAAAACCACACTATATTGAGATGCTTCCAATCGGGGAATATACCCTTCGTGAAGAAACTGCACCGGACGGTTATCTGGTTGCAGAGGATGTAAAGTTTACGGTCAAAGATACTGGAGAAATCCAGAAGGTTGTGATGAAGGATGAGGCGAAACCGGAGGAAACTCCAACAGAGACACCGACGGAAACACCAGAAACCACACCAACGCCGGAGACGAAAACCACAAAAGAAACAAAGAAATCGACTTCACCAAAGACAGGAGATAATACTCCGATTCTGTTCTGGATTCTGCTTGCAGGGGCTGGAATGGCTGGTCTTGGTGGCACAGTGATTCTTCGCAAAAAGAAAAAATAAGAGATCATAGGATTTTTCAGTAATGGATGAGGGCATTTATGGACACAGGATTCATAGATGCCCTTTTGAAAAATTTCAAGAGATGTGAAGGGAGAAAAGAAGATGACAAAAACAGTATTGATCGTTGCTGCGGCTGCAGTATTTCTGGTATATGGATTTGTCCTTTGGTGCTGTATCAAAGTGGGGGCGGAATCAGAAAAAGAATATATGAAACTGGCAGAAAAGAGAGGAAAGGAGCAGCAATGTGATAAATGAGGATAAGACAGCAGTGAGAGAAGAAAGGGCGTGGTGTGATTGCAGGATGAAGTGAATGAGAAAACAGTCTCACTTTGTATCCGCTGTGGCAAGGTCACTGCCAACTTGCTGAAAGCTGCCATGGTAAAGGCTCTTGCAAAGATGGAGCAGGAGAAAAAACAGCAGGGACAGAAAACAAACCAGAAGCAGCCCCAGAAGGAAAAGGAGGATAAGACCTACAAGGGAAAACAGAGCCTTGATAAGCTGATGAAGCAGAATGTACAGCTGTCCAACATTGAGATCACAGATGGAAACATCAAGTCTTTTGAACGGGTAGCAAAGAAGTACAGCATTGATTTCAGCCTGAAAAAAGATGTGACTGCGGACCCGCCAAGATACTATGTGTTCTTTAAGGCAAGGGATGCTGATGTGATGACTGCCGCTTTTAAGGAATACACGGGCAAGTCTCTGAATAAGGACAAAAAACCATCTGTGAGGAAGAAGTTACAGCAGGCAATCACCAAATCGCTTGCAAAGCACAGGGAACTGGAGAAAACAAAAGGAAAGGAGAAGGAGCCGTCATTATGAGCAGATTACAGAAGTTGCTTGGTGTAGGAAAAGGATACCTGGAGAGATTACCGCCGGTGGATGTACATAAGCTGCTTCGGATTGTTCTGATGAATCTTCCATATATCGTGATCTTTTATGTGGGAAATAAGCTGGCATGGTTATATCAATACTGTGTAGGTGATTCCATGATAGAAAGACTGATGGTACTGATCTTAAATTTCCAGATGGCATTTAGCAGGATTCTCCCAAGTATGCATAAAAATGAATTGCTGGTTGGGATTACTGGAGCCGTGGCAGTGAAGCTCATGGTCTACATGAAAGGAAAAAATGCCAAAAAGTTCCGGCAGGGAGTGGAGTATGGTTCGGCAAGATGGGGGACGGCAAAAGACATTGCACCCTTTATCGACCCGGTATTTGAAAACAATATCCTGCTGACCATGACGGAACGGCTGACCATGAATGGCAGACCAAAGAATCCGAAATTTGCGAGGAACAAGAACATGATCGTGATTGGCGGATCTGGCTCAGGAAAGACACGTTTTTATGTAAAACCCAACTTGATGCAGATGGGAAAATACATCAGTTATGTGGTCACGGACCCGAAGGGTTTAATATATAAAGTACAGAGAAACAAACGTTGCTTCATAAACAGAAGTTGCGAAGAAACGCTTATTTGTCTGTATTTGCAGACATTTTCGCAGGAAGGAGGTGGAAAGCGTGGCACAGCGAAATAACAAGCTAACAGCTCTCTATGAGAGATTGTCAAAGGACGATGAACTGCAAGGGGAATCAAACAGTATCACGAATCAGAAGAATTATCTGGAAGAATATGCACAGGCAAAGGGACTGACGAATATCCGGCACTATACAGATGATGGATTCAGCGGAGTTACCTTTAACCGTCCTGGATTTCAGAAAATGATTGCTGATGTGGAAGCAGGACTGATTGATACCATTTGTGTAAAGGATATGAGCCGACTGGGAAGAAATTATCTGAAAGTCGGATATTATACAGAAATACTGTTTCCAGAGAAAGATGTCCGTTTCATTGCAATCAACAACAGTATTGACAGTGCAACACCAACGGATAATGATTTTACACCATTTCTGAATATCATGAATGAATGGTATGCAAAGGACACAAGCAAGAAAATCAAAGCTATTTTTCAATCCAGAATGAAATCTGGCAAGAGATGCAGTGGTGCAATTCCTTATGGGTATAAGCATGATCCAGAAGATAAAAACCATTTGCTGGTCGATGAAGAAGCAGCAAAAGTTGTAAGAAAAATATATCAGCTTGCAATCGAAGGAAATGGTCCGGCACAGGTAGCAGATATTCTCACAAAAGAGCATATCTTAATTCCTTCGGCATATCTGGAACGGCATGAGGAAGGCGAAGTGAGTAGGAATCACAGTTACCATGATCCTTATATCTGGAATGCTACCGCAGTCAGCGGGATTCTTGATAAGCGGGAATATATGGGGCATACGATTCTTGGAAAAACAATCTGTGATAACTTCAAAACAAAGAAACGAAGAAAAGCCAGACCAGAGGAATTGATTATCTTTGAAAATACACATGAAGCGATTATTGATGAAGATACTTGGAATCAGGCACAAAAGTTTAGAAAAAGAGTGACAAAGCGTGTGGCAAATGGCACGTACAAACACAGGTTATCAGGGCTTGTCTATTGTGCAGACTGTGGCAGCAGAATGTCTTACAGAAGCCCAGAAGCACAAAAGAGAAAAGACGGGAAACGCTATGATTCAGACAGTAGTTTTTCATGCTCGGCATATGGAAACAAATATAAAGAGTGTACATTCCATTTTATTACGTCATCGGCACTGGATCAGCTTGTTGATGATTCTATCCGCAGAGTTGCCAGATTTGTTCTGACGAATCAAAAAGAATTTCTGGAACAGGTGGGACAGCTGAAAGAAACTTACAGTGAAAAGTTCCTGCAAGAATCACAAAAAGAGGTCGAATCAGCTAAGAACAGGATTCAGGAGTTAGATACTTTGATAAAGAACCTGTATGAAGGAAATGTACTGGGGAAAATCCCGGACAGGCATTTTAATCGCATGATGAAAGAATATGACGATGAACAACAGGAACTGGAAGCAAAGGTGGCAGAACTGGAACAAGAACTCGGTCAGAATCAAAAATCGGAAGATGGTGGAGATCGGTTTGTCCGGCTTGTAAAGAAATATCAGGACTTTGAGGAAATTACCCCAAGAATGCTAAATGAGTTTGTAGATAAAATTATGGTTCATGAAGCGGTAGGAAAGGGTCTTGATCGGACACAGCGGATAGATATTTACTTCAATTTTATCGGACAGTTTGCAGTTCCTTTTTCGGAAGAAGAACTGAAGGCGGAAAGAAAAGCCCGACAGGAAGAAGAACAGCGTAAAGCAGAAGCCAAAAGAGAAAGACAGAGGATAGCTGCTAGGAAGTGTTCACAGAAGCGTAAAGAAGAACGTGCCAGAATCAAAGCAGCTGCGGAAGGTGGCGATGAAGAAGCAATCAGGCAGTATGAAGCAATTCTGGATAAGGAGAGGGCAAGACGGGAAAGAGACCGGGCAAGCCGAAAACGGAGTTATCAGAAACAGCAGAAAAAAGCAAAAGAGATTGAAAAGGCTGCACAGGCTGGTGATCCGAAGGCTATGAAGGAGTATGAAAAGATTCTGGAAAACAGAAAGAAAGCTACTGCCAGTACACAGAAATGGAGAAACAAGCAAAAAAAGAAGGCTCTGGAGCCTACCTACCAAATAGAACCAGAGCCAACTGAACTCGAACCAGAGCAGGAATTACCTGTCACCGCTTCGGCTTGATCGTACCACAAGGACAGGAAGAAAACAAGCAGAGAGGTTATCGAATATGAAAAAATTAGCACCATTGATTCATGATACAGAGAATGGACTGGATTATATCCTTGTTGGAGAGATTTATTTACCGTTAATTGCAGTACCAGAAGAGACACGTGATATTGGATTTTATGGAAGTCTCCGCAGAAACTATCTGAGAGATTACAAGAGTGGACTGTATTCTTACTTGTCACTCAGTGGAAAACTCTGGACGCATCTTGCAGATGTAAATGAGCAATGCGTACAACGTAGAGATTTACTTATGGAGCAGATAATGAAACAGGAAGACATTACAGAAGAATTGAAAGTCAGAAATCAAATGGAATGGGTTCGCCAGGCAAATAATGTAAGAAGCCGGGTAGATGAAATGATACTGACTGAAATGGTGTACGTGTAGGAGGGGCTTATGACTGTCTCTTATACACATCTCCGAGCCCACGAGACCGGAGCCTATCTC
>ERZ1027033.586-NODE-586-length-20471-cov-8.310100_pt1 | contig 20471 bp, 12 predicted proteins | sample MGYA00519444_ERZ1027033 | MGnify/ENA primary metagenome ERZ1027033 (study PRJEB26926, sample SAMN06164887) | human gut metagenome | biome: ENVO:00009003; feature: ENVO:2100002; material: ENVO:00002003 | host: Homo sapiens | place: USA | collected 2012 ...
TAAATACAGATAGCTGTCGATTCTTTTAGGATTGATTAATGCCAACACACCTTAAACCGCCACGCCGAAAGGAAATAGAAAACTCGGAGTAGTTAAGCAAAATATTATGTTTTTTTGGTTGCGCACATAATTTGGGCGCAACCTCTTTTCACAAAAATTGACCAGATTTCCTAATATTATATTTTGTTTCGCAATTTTTGCGTTTGACAATTTTTGCGAACTACTGCAAAAAATGAGAATAGAGATTCAAATCAATTGATGCATTATTTTGCTCACCACGAAGCCCCGACTTAATCAAGTCGGGGTTTTTCTTTCCTGCCGAGGTTGGATATTTCATATCCGCACGCTTTGCGTGCCGAACTCGGTACACCCGACTAACGCTCCGCTTTGCAAGTGAACTTGCTCGCTCCGCTATTACGGCAGTCGTTAGCCCGCCTGCCTACGAACCTCGGTAGGGTCACCAAAAGCCAATAATACGAACTCAGATAATGGGTTCGTATTATTTTTTTCTTCGAGAATTTTTTACTACTAAATTACATCTATAAATTCAAAGAATTTATCAAAATCTCTTATTATTGAATCAAACACAATTAAGCAAAACACCACCATAGGATGATTCTTTTATTTAAAGATTTTTTGTTTCACCACTTCAAGTGGTGATTTATTGTCGCTAAAGGCTACAAAAATATAGAGCCGTCAAAAAAGACGGCTCGTTTGCTTTGTTGCTCGTGCACAAACTTACAGTGTTATCCAGAGCGCGGGGACTACGCCGCCGTCAGGCGTCAGATCGGTGCTTTTTATGGCGCCCTTCTGATGTCTGTCCAGAACGAAGGTAGCGTATCCGTCGTTGCCACCACTACTACCTATAGACGGCGAACGAGTGTACCAGGTAACGTATTTTTTATCGTAAATATCCATCGGCGCGCCGCGGAATTTGGCAAAATCGGATGCTTGCAGGTTTCTTGCGGGATCTTCTGCTTTTACGTCCTTATTAAAACCGTACGCCGTTGTGGTAATATCTCTCAAAGACAGCAACAAGATCTTATCATCCGTATCTTTGCATTGGGCGGCATACTTGTTTTCCCCAGGCTTGTTTTGCGAGCTGTAAGTATCCGGGTAATACGTCGGGTATTCGTCCGGATTGCAACTTCTCGCGCTGTTGTCGAGGCGCGTGGTCTGTATGATTTCCTTTTGCAAATCGTTGAAAACCTCGTTATAGAAGGTTTCGTTGAGCCAACGGCGCAGGAAACAATATTCCCAGTTGTTGGCGTAAGTTCCGTCCATATTACCATTTTGATCTTTTCTGAAAATGCCGTATTCGCCGTTATAAAAGCCTGCTTCTCCTCTATTGGGTTCCAGCCAAAAGGCATCCAAAGCGATGTCGCTCATAATATAGGCGGAATTGTTGCTTGTGGTTAAAATTCTCCATTTTATCGGTTCTACCTTAAACCAGTACACTTGATGATTAGTATAACCGTTTTCACTAATCTTAGAATAACCAAGACTTCCATATATAGCCGGGCGAAACTCCTTCATATAAAACCCTCGGTATTTTGTACCGCTATATATAACGTCTATATACCAGATATCCTTCGAATTTTCATAATATGACCAGTTTTCGGGTTTCTCGAGGACAGTGTAAATTGTGTACTCGGGAATAGTCCCTGCCACTTCGTTAAGTTTGGCGATTACATTCTCGTCGCGCTCTAAGGTTTGCGGCCAGTAACCGAAATAGATATAGTTGCCCTCGCGAGTGTATTTTACGGGATTGCACTCATTGCAGGTGGTGCATACGTCGCAAACGTAACTGTGCTTGCCGTTGGCGGGGATTTCCACTTTCGTATTATAATCGCAACCCTCGCGCTGACATTCGTCGTATTCCTCCCAGCCGGGCAGGCAGTCCGCTTGTTTAGCCTCGTGATGTTTGAGATTGTGTCCGAGAGCCTTTTCGACGTATCTATCCACCTTTGACGAATAATCGCAACCTTCGCGCTTGCAGGTGGAATAACTTCCCCAATACCCGTCATCGGTGCAGGTTGCGTCGTACGGATCGTGCCATTGCAAATCGTGTCCGAGAGCGGGCAAACCATTATAATCGGTATGATAGTCGCAACCCTCGTTGGAACACTTTGTATACTCCTCGTTGCCCCACTTCTCGCAAGTCGGCTCAACGCGCGGCACGGTTATGGATAAATTATGCCCCATGGCGGGTATTTCCTCGTACCCTTCGGTTTTTCCGCAATAATGCTCGCATCTTTTGTACGCTTTCCAGCCGATTTCGGTGCAAGTCGGCTCTTTTGCGGCAACGTCCTGCATATCGTGTCCGATAGCGGGTATCGGCTTCTGCTCGGTATAAGTACATCCCGGATTTATGCAACGTTTGCCGTGGGTAAGTCCGTCTTTTTCGCATCGGGGATCGTAACCTTTTTCTTCGCGCAGGTTATGATCGGCAAGTTCGCCGTATTCAAAGGTTTCTCTGCCCAGACTGCCGCAAATACTGCAAACAAGCCTATACACAGCCTTCCTTTGGCATGTTGCATTGTCCACAAGGTTTCTGTCGGTAACTTTTTCGACATAACTGTGTATATGCTGTTGATCGGCATTTACCAGTCCCGCAACGACAAAATACGAAAAACTTGCCGTTTCAAAGTAAATATTGTTGCCGTCGGCCGTCGTTGCGAGTTCCTCTACCGTGTTATCGTCCTTGACGTGATAGGTGACGTAACCGTCCGCCTCAAACGGTTTCGGCATAGTGATTCTGACCTTGCCGCCCGGTTGCACCTTTTCGCCGCCCTTGGTAAGAGTAATGTCGAATACGGCAACGCGTGCGCTGTCATACGGCTTATCGATCACCGACATAGCCGCCTTGCCTTGCTCGCTGTCCGCAGAATGATGTATACTGCTCAGCGCCGAGCCGCTTTCAAACACGCCGTCCGCGGTAATGCCGCTTTCGGCAGTCAGTTTGCTTACTTCTCCGTTTTTATCGCCGCAAGCGACCAGCGTAAGACACAGCGACAACGCAAGCGCAAGCGCAAAGAAAAGTAATGATTTTTTCTTCATCGATGTCTCCTTTATAGAACACGACACGAATAAGCGGGTTTTTACGCCCGCTTATCCGTTATTTTGATCAGATAATAACTTTTAAGTTATTTTTCTACGATTTTGCCACCCAATATATCACCGGGATCCTTATCAAGTTTTATAATAACTCTACCGTCGGAAGGAATTGCACAACCACTTGCGCTTGTTGTGCCTCCGGCTATGATTTCTGTAATCGTGGCTTCGCCCACTTTTGTGCCATCCTTCTTGTAAATCTCAACCGTTTGTCCGACCTGGAAGTATCCCTTTTCAACAGTCGCGTAAATCCTTTTTTCTTCCGCTTCTACGATTTGGATCGGACCGGAAGTTGACTTTTCGGTTAACTTCTCAACAACCGTAATCTCAACTGTCGTAACGGACGGGGATTTGGTAACGATTTTGTAGTTTTCCATAACAGGGTTCGTAATGTTTGCTATTTTAAGGAAGAAGCAATCAATCGTTACCTTCTTTTTCTGGTCAGGGACAAGCTTAGAACCGTTGGTTTGCAACCCTGCTTTTTCGTTGTCAAGCCAAAGTTGGATTTTCTGACCTTCGATAAGATTATCGTATTGTCCGAGTAAAAACGTTTTGCCGCCATCATCCGACGGATTGTTTTGGTTAGGACCGTAACCAAGTTTGAGCACGAACTCATACGGTTTGATGGTGAAAGTCTTTATTTCGGAAACCGCTTCCGCCCATTCGTCCGTTGCCGTGACGCCGATGCGGTATTCATACTCTCCCGCGTTCGTGAGAACGTTGGCGACGTTCAAATTTCTTTCCCATTCTCCGCCAACTTCACGGAACTCGACGTATTTCTCGCCGGAAGACATAGGTGTGATATGTTCTACGCCGCCTACAATTGAAGGGGTGCTTAATTTGTCAACAAGGTTTTCATAGGTGAAGTTCGCCACTTGCTTGCCGTCGTACGTTTTACCATCAAAGTTCTTGACGGTAAGATTTCTTGATTTCGCCTTCATAGTGAATCTGACGAACGCGTCTCCGCGATTGTAGTTGTCGCCTTCCGCATATTTAATGTGTACTCGGAACGTTCCCGTTTTAATGTTTATTACTTCTTCTTTTGTAAGGGGACGACTCCAAACGCCATTTTCAAGTTCTTGTTCCCAGAAGATAGTCCTTTCGCCGTAACCGGTGCCGATTTCAACGTAATTTGTTGTGGGATCGGGGATACTATGTGCGCCGATAACAAGATTATTGAATGCGTCTGCATTGCTGATTGTAAAGTCGACGATGTCTGCTTTGACGATGTCCACGTTAATGTTTTCTATTGCAAGGCTGTAATTGCCCGCGTCTTTTCCGGTGATTTCAAAGCTTTGGACTGCCGCGCCGACGTTGGCACTTTCCATTGTAACGGTAATCATTGCTTCGTCGCCTTTAAGCAATTCGGCGGGCTCGCCCGTAAGAATATTTGAATTATCGTATGGTTTCTCCCAATCAACGCTGATTACCATGGGGGTGATTGCAAAGTCAAAAGTATTTGTCGCGGATTTCCACTCTGCCGTGCCTTCTACGCTGACCTTGACGATATATTCGCCGGCTTTCTTCGGGGCGGTTGCGGCGTAAGTATTGTCGTCCGCGCCTTTTGCCTTGAACATAATTGTGGGTACGCGATTGCCTTCAATTACGAAATCGTCTTTCGTAATCACAAGAACTTCTCCGTCATATTCCTTGCCAAGCGTTTTGCCTTCTGCAAGTTTAATTTCGTTGTCTTTTGCGCCAAGTGCGTCGATTGCTTCGGTATAGCTGTATTCGCATACCGTGCAGGTGAATTTCTTTTCGCCGACCACGCCGTAGTCCGCTTCTTTCACAATTTCTTCGTCAAAGGTATGCGCGGCGAAATTGCCCTTTATTACGTCATGCGTGGGAGCCGTTGCGTCACAGGTCGAATCGTGCCAGTGTCCCGACTCGTCTTTTTTCCATTCCTCGCCGTAAGTGTGCGTTGCGGTGTCGGAAATTGTCCTTTCGGTTTCGTATCCGCATTCACATACGCCCTTTTCGACTTTGTCCGTATGAAAGCCTGCGGGCGTTTTTTCTGTCCACGTGAACACGTGCGGGGTTTTCTCCGTCGTGTCGGTGTGCTGCTTCGTGGTGCATTCGTGCCAGTGATTTGTTTCGTCAAACTTCCATTTGCTTGAAAACTCATGTTTATTTTTGTTGCAAGCGGTAAGAACCGAAAGCGACAAAACAAACATCAACGCTATCGCCAAAATAGTGAACAGTGATTTTCTTTTCATGGTTTTCGTCTCCTTTTTTCTAAATTAATTTATTTCAAACCGCAAATCGAGAATTGCGTTCTAAAACCGTTGTTTATTGTGTTTGTATGCCTTTGTCGGATTATTTTACCACAACGCTATACTTATATTTAAATGTGCCAATTCCAGGTTCGGTATTGGTCTGTATAATGGTCGTTTTATCTGCGGACAACTCAAACGTTGAGCCGGCAAGCAATCCGTATTTGTGCGCGGGGATTTCTTTTTCCATATCTTCTTGGCTGTCGTAGAACACGATGGCAGTACCTTTAATTTTATACAGCACCACGAAGATGCGTTGACCGCCTACTTCGCCCGGACCTTGATCAAAGGTCACCTTCGCGGTATTTTTGTCAGCCGCAAACTCAAACGTGATCTTTGATGAAGCGACGAATTGAATATACTGTTCTTCCGTCATTTCCATTTCCGAGAGGAGCGCTTGCTTGACGGCTTCAGACTCCCACTCGACGGTTGCGTCTACTTTATTGAACGTCTTGCCCTTGATGTCGGCAGTCGCCCATTTTGCGTAAAGCGTGAAAACTCTTGCCGGCATATATGAAAAACTGAATGCCGTGTCGGAAAGCGTTACGCCGCCGTCCGTGCTTTCATACCAGCCTGCAAAAACAAAACCGTCTTTGGTGGGATCGGCAGGAGCCGTAATCGCCGCGCCTGCGCTTGCCTTAACGGGTTGTACCGCGCTGCCGCCTTTGCTGTCAAAAGTTATAGTATATTCTGTTTCGGCAACAAGTTTATCAATCTTCTCGGTCTTTTCTCTGCGGCAGACCGTGCAGGTGTAAACCATAGCGCCTTCTTTTTCCGTGGTAGGCTCAACAGTCACGTTGCCGCCGTTCCAGGAATGCTCGGCTTTGTCTTTGGTTTCCTTGCAGCCCTTGTCTGCGCATGCGTGCCAATGATGAGTTTCGTCGTTGCTCCATTCTTCCGCAAAGTTGTGTTTTCCGTCCTTGTTGCAAGCGGTAAGCACCGAGAGCGACAAAACAAGCATCAACGCTATCGCCAAAATAGTGAACAGTGATTTTCTTTTCATGGTTTTCTCCTTTTGATTAGATTGTTTTTGATTCATATATTTCAAATCGCGTTTGGGATTGGCGATGTGAAATCAATTTTGCATTATTGCAAAATGCGTACTTTTCAAGGCAAAATACGGCACATAAAGTGCCGATTTTGTCAGTCTTTATTCTTTTTGCTCTTGTTCTTCAACTCCTCGCACTTGCGCTTAAATGCCTCGCCCATGCGCTTGAAAGCCTCGCCGAGGTCTTTGAAGTTCTTTTTCTTGATCGCAAACCAGAAGATTGCAAATCCGCCGATTCCCGCAAGCAGCAGCGTGCCGATTACGATACCCGCAATTTGTCCGCCCGAAAGTCCGTCCTTTTTGGCAGGCGGAGTGATTTCGCCGCCCGAAGACGTATCTTCATATACGGCGGTAAGAGTTGTTTCGCCGTTTACGGTAAAGGTATAACTCTTTTCGGTGCTGACGATTTTTCCGCTTTCGTCCTGCCAGCCTGTGAACACTTTGCCTTCTTTATCTTCTGCCGTTACGGTTACGCTTTCGCCTTCCTTATAGAATTTGCTTTCGCCGTTTACTATTACGTTATGCGTGCCGATTTTGGCAATTTTAAGTTCGGTGATTTCGTTGCCGTCTTTATCAAAGTGTCTTCCGCAAACCTTACAATCTTTGTGTTCTTTCACACCAAATTCTGTGGTTGTTGCAGCCACTTCGGGTATCAAAGTATCAAAGTCATGCGGTGCAGTATCGCCATACGTTGTTCTGCAAACTTCACAAACCGCTTTTATTGTGCAAGTTGCCGTTCCGCCCGAGCAAGTGCCGTTTTCTTTATGACTGCTATCTCTCTTACAAGTGCGGGTATGTGTTCCGTCTAAGTTGCTTACCCAAGCGTTCCAGTCGTGATTGTCGTTTGTAGGAATAGTAAGGTCGGTGATTTCATTTCCGCTCTCGTCGTAATACCTATTGCACCTATTACAATCTTTATGACCTTTTGTTCCCGTTGCCACGCAAGTTGCAGGAACTTCCGCTATCCACGCCCCAAAATCGTGAGCGTTCGGATTTATAGGAATAGTCAATTCCGCTTCGGTCTTTTCGGTTTTGCTTTCGTCAAAATACTTGTTGCAAACCGAGCATTTATAATGCGCTTGCATACCCGTTAGTTTGCAGGTAGGCTCTTGTTTTGGCACTAAATCACCGTATTCGTGTCCCGCAGGAATTTTTACTTGTTCTTCGGTAAGCGATTTGACCGCTCCTGCGTCTTCAAACAAATCTCCGCAAACGTTACATTTGTAATGTTCGATATTTCCGTCCGTTGTGCAGGTTTTCGGCTTTTCAGGGACAAACGTTGTCGTGTGCGTATGGTTTATTATAGTTACTGGTATTTCTTTAAGTATATTAGTGTCGCCTTTGCTTCTTGCTTCAACCCTTATTGTTGTTGCCGTTTCATCAATTCCGACAGTCAAGACGCCGTCTTGAGATATTGTTGTACCTGCAGAATAGTCATATATATCCCATGTAACCGACTTGTCAAAATCGCCGTATCCAATTACGGTTGCGGTAAATTGTCTTTGCCCACCCTTTGGAACGGAAGTGTTTTCAGGGGAAATAGTTACCCCAGTTATTTGTCCGTTTTCATAAACGGGAACATAACAATTGCCAGTGCCGAAACCAGTTTCTTCGTAGTCGCCATATAAATTTTTGGTTTTTACACCTACATTAAAGGATATATCCTCAGTGCTATAGGGCGTGCCATATACTTTTCCTTCTTCTGTTAAGAATAGTCCGTTTCCTAATTCATACTCGCCTTGCGCATTAGGTGTTGATTCTTCGAATTGGTTCAAATACGTAAAGAACAAAAACGGATTACCCGCCGCATTCGTTCCGGTTGCCTCAAATTGAAATTCAAAATATTTTCCTTTTATCGCATGTTTATTTTTTATGTCATCTTTGTTTATAATTTTAGGTCTTTGATATCCCTCTTGGATTGTTATGGTATATTGTTTTTCGTCAAATCCGAACTCGTTTTCAACGCGCACGGTAAAAGGAAAAGTTCCCTTCACGGTAGGTTTTCCCTCTATGAAGATACCAAAACCTGCTTGTCGAAGTCTTAAATCGGTAGATAAATTACCTATAATACTTGCCTCGGAAGGTTCGCCAATGCCACTCTCATAAAATATACGTTGCGAATATGAAGAATCTACATAACCTACCGCAATATCTGCTTGCGTTGTCGTGATTTTCGGTTTGGAGGTTTCGCCATAAACGTACATCCCCACAGAGATGTTATCACTACCGTATTTATTTGTAACGGTAACGCTGATATTGTATTTACCTGCATCTCCCGTAGGCGTACCTACGATTTCGCCTGTCGTCGGGTTTAACGAAAGTCCTTCAGGCAGTGGAGCGTAGCCTTCTCCCGATTTATTCGCACGAAAAGTGAACGGTTCTGTTCCCGTCGCCTCAATTTTGTAGTTGCTACCGTCTTTCGCCTTGTATTCTACGCCCTTCAATGCATTAGGAAGTTTGCCCATATGGTTTACTCTATCGACTTCATTACCGCCTGTTTTGACGATTGTCGGCGCTGTTCCGTCTTCTCCTGCCGCATATACTGCAAAAGTCGGGCTTGCCATTACTATGCCGAGCATAAGCGCAAAACAAACAACAAGAAGCGTCATTGCTATTCTCGTTTTTGTCAATGTTTGTTTCATATTAAATTCCTTCCTTTTTGTTGTTTTGGGGGCGAGGTGCGCCCTCGGTTTGCCGAGAAATTTTTATCGTCAATTCTTGAAAATTTCTCATTGTTATGGTATAGTGATTTATACAATAAAGGTATAGGATATATTTCTTAAAAATATATCAACACTATATCATCATCAAAAGTATATGGGTTAAAGTGTCGCGTGTCCCCTACCCAAACCCCCAAAAGGTAGGGAAAATTCAAAAAAGTTTGGATTTTTTTCAAAATTTTTTGTCGGGCACTTCCTGCGGATTGCTTCGCAAAACAAGGAATCTCTTTATGAAAAAAACTTTGCCGATAATCGTTTTTATTTGTATGCTTGCGCTTTTGCTTTTCGGGTGCGATAGGCAAGAAACGTTGCTCAATCCTCAAAAGCCGGTCACGCTCACGATGTGGCACGTCTACGGCGAGCAAGCGGATTCGCCAATGAACAGATACGTTGAGGATTTCAACCGCACCGTCGGCAAGGAAAAGGGCATCATAGTCAACGTTACTCTCATGTCCAATGCATCGCAAATCGGGCAAAAACTCGTCAATGCTCAAAACGGAGTCGCCGGCGTACCAGCGATGCCCGACCTGTTCTTCTGCCACAACTCAAATGCGCAAGAACTTGGCGCAAACAACTTGCTCGACTGGCAGGACGTTTTTTCGGCAAGCGAACTTTCGGATTTCATTGGCGAATTTGTATCCGACGGCATGGTTGACAACTCGCTCTCGGTGCTTCCCGTGTCAAAGTCCACCCACCTGCTCTTTTTGGCAGGCGGCGCGTTCGACAAATTCGCAAAAGAACAAAACGTGACCTACGCCAACCTCGCAACATGGGACGGTTTCTTCTCCGTTGCCGAAAAATATTACAACTATTCCGGCGGAAAGCCATTCTGCGCCCTTGACTATCTCATGCGCTCCGTCGAGCTTGACGCAATAAGCCACGGCGCAGTCGATTTCTACCAAAACGACTGGTACAAGCAAAACGTCACCTTGATTGCCTCTTACAAAAAGTTTGCCTCGGCAATCGCCAAAGGTCATATCGTCGTGTCCGACCTGTACTCAAACACTCAGGTTATGACGGGACAAACCATCGCTGGTATATCATCCTCCGCCGCCGTGCTCTACTACAACGACACAATCACCTACCCCGACAACACCCAAGAGCCGACCAACCTCAAAGTCCTGCCCGTGCCGACTTCGAGTGGCAAAAAGTATGCTACACAAGCAGGCGTAGGGCTTTGCGCCTACAAGACCACGCCTCAAAAAGCCGAGGCTGCCACTGCCTTTGCAAAATGGTTCACCGAGGAAAAACGCAACCTTGACTTCGTCGCTCAAACAGGTTATATGCCGGTCAAAAACGGCGCATTCGACAAGTTGGAATCTTACACTTTCAAGACGGAGGCTTTCAGAAACACTTACGCCGCCTTGAAGTCCACCGTGGAATCCTGCACCTTCCTATCCGAGCCGTCGATGGCAGGCTACTTTCCAAACACATACACGCTCTATTCCAAAATTCGCGCACTGCAAAAGGAACTGCCCTCGATGTACGAAAACGGCAAAACCGAAGAGGAAATCACCGACCAACTCGTTGACATGTTCCTCTCCATCCCCGCCGCTTAATCGTTGCACAAAAAACGGCATAATAATATCAAACACGCAAAACCCGCGTTTTTGTTTTGAAATCGACGCTTTTCGTCATAAACCGACAGCAATATATGAACACTCCGAAAATAATAAAACCAAAAAAATCGTCCATGAAGCACAAACTGTTCTGGTACATGCTTGCGCTTGCGGTTATCGTTTTGTCGTTTTTGGGGTGCGGTCTGTTCTTCTTCGGGCACTTCTCCACGGCAAAGGAAAGCGTTGAAAACAATCTTGCATTCCAGATGCGCACTTACGAGCGTCAAGTGTCCAAATACTTTGAAGATATGACAAGAATGGGCAACTCGCTTTCCTACTCCGTTGCCCAGAAAACCGACGCATATCTCGCCTCCGAGGGCATTGAATTTGACGACTTGAACGACGATTCGACGCGCATTGCCGCGCTTCAAAATATACTGTTCGATAAACTGGGCATAGAGTTGATGAAAACCGACTGTTCAGGCGCGTTTTTGATACTCAATGCCACCGTCAACACACATATCGACGGCGCGGAACACTCCAAAACGGGTATGTACTTCCAGCGCGCTTCTCTCGACGAAACCGACGAGACGTTGCTCCTCTACCGCGGCATTTCAGACATAGGACGCAACCGTGGCGTCATGCCTCATCGGCAATGGCGTCTTGAATTCAATCTATCCAATCTACCCGACGGCGACAAGGTGATTGCACTGTTAGAATCCGCCGAAAAAACTCCGCGTCTGACGCAAATTTCAAGGCTTTACGGCACCAGCGAACGCACAATGAACTTTGTTGTGCCAATCGTCGGTGACAACAATAAAGTCTACGGCGTGTGCGGCTTTGAAATCTCCGAAAACTACTTCAAAAAGTATTTTGCACAATCGACACAGCTCGAACACCTCACCTGCATGTTCTTCCCCAAAAACGGCGGCACGTACAACACCGTCAACGGATTTTCGGCAGGCGTGTACGGCGGCTACTATCTTCCTCCGCAGGGAGAACTTACCGTTGAGGATATGGGCGGCGGACTTACCGCTTTGCATTCGTGCGACGGCAATTCCTCTTTCGTTTCCAAGACGCAATTTGCCACTATTTGCGGCGACGAATACGTGCTTATCGTGTCCTATCCCAAGGAAGAATACGACATTAACGTTGCAAACAACGTCATTTCGGTGGTACTGCTAGTGTTGCTGCTTGTCGGCATGACCGTTGCAGTATGCGTGTTTTTCAGCAAACGTTTCTTGCGTCCGCTTCTCAAGGGCATAGAGCAAATCCAGAAACAAGAACACAAGAACGCCGAGTCGGAATTTGTCGAAATAGACGACCTTTTTGCATTTCTTGCCGAACAGGATAGAATCAAAGATGAGGAAACCGAAAAACTCCGCACACAATGCAACGAACAAGGTTTTTCTCTCGAACAAAAACAAGCGGACATCGACCGTCTTGCCTACTCTCGTAAAAACGAGGTATCTCCCGACGACTATGAGATGTTCAAAACGGGACTGAAAACCCTCACCAAAACCGAAAAACAAATCTTCGGCTTGTATCTCGAAGGCAAATCCGCAAACGAAATTATGGAAATTTGCCACATACAACAAGGCACGCTCAAATATCACAACCACAACATTTTAGGCAAACTCGGCGTGTCCTCGCGCAAGCAAATGCTCCGCTATGCAACTCTTCTCAAACAAGAAACTCAGAGCAAATAACATAGTTTTTCGTTAAAATTACACTTCAATTCAAATGATGCGTCATTTTGTTCATCACAAAACCCGACTATTGCAGTCGGGTTTTTTCTATTCTACCAAGATTTGGATATTTCATATCCTCACGCCTTGCGTGCCGAACTCGGGACACCCGACTGACGTTTCACTATGCGGATAAATTCGCTCGTTCCACTATTACGGCAGTCGCCAACCGCGCTGCCTACGAACCTCGATAGGGTCACCACGAATAACCTAACTTGAATTTTCAAGTTAGGTTATTATTTTTTTGTCTTTTTCGGGGTGTTTTGCGCTATTCCACCCTTATCTCAACCAATATTTTGCGTTTTGTGGACGAACGGGACGATATTACCTTTTTCGGTTTGCAAAAATTTGCGGATAATAATAATCCCCGATCTTCGTCGAGGACGGTGTTTATGTTATGGCATTAGCGATTTGTTAATAAATTTAAGCTCCTAATTTAATTATATCAAAACCATTTTGACATAAAAATGCAACGGACGGTTGCGTGACATATTTCGGCGCACGATATATAATTCAATTGTAAGGAGGCGCAGAATGATCGATTTCATTGCTGTCGGCAACAATATAGCGTCGAGGCGGAAAAGGCAAAATCTCACACAGGAGGAGCTTGCCAACAAACTTTTCGTGACAAGGCAGCTCGTGTCCAAATGGGAAAACGGCACGGGTGTTCCCTCCATCGACGATTTGTTGAACATGTCCGAGATCTTTCACATCACCATTGAAGAACTATTGTGTCTTGACAAAAAAATCGATGTCAATCCGGATGACATTTTTGCGGGACACGAGCGGCTGTTTGTGGTGAGGAACATCGTTGACGGCAACATAAAAATCGACATTCCGGCAAACTTTTACCGCTTTTCGCAAACGGAAAGAATGATGCTTCTCAAAGCGATAAAGGACGGAATGCTGACAACCGATATGGAAAATCTGAAACCGAGGCTTACGCCCGCCGAACAAAAATTTATGAGAACGGAGGTCACACAATGATACTCAAAAAGAGATTGCAAGACGGAAAAACGATATACGAACCTATATCGTTCGAAGAAGCCGTAGAACAACGCGCGGAAAAATCCGACTTTGTTTTTACGGACGAGGACGAAAAAGACAATTTCGAGGATGCTCTCGAAGAACTCGATGATCTCGAAGAAGAAATCGAAGATGAAAAAGATGAAGAAAACGAATCGTCGGATAAAACCGCATTGTCGTGGGATTTTGTGAAAAGCGCATTGAAAAAAGCCGAAAAAATCGCACAAAAAGGATATGGAGTGGGCGCGTCTTTGGGCAATATTTTTCTAGGCGTCGATGATAAAAAACCCGACAAGAAGAATAAGCTCGTACAAATACTTCCTTTCCTCGATGACGATGACATCCATGAAATCGTAGAAGACATCTTAAGCGATCCGAACAAATACGACGGGTTGAACCTTTGCGCGATAATGCCGTTTCTTAGCGAAAACGATTGTGACGCATTGTTCTTGAAAATCGCACTCGACAACGATAAAAAATATACGCACTCCCTCACTTCTCTTGCGCCGTTTGTGTCGGAAAAGTGTCTTACAAAACTTGTCGACAAATATGTTGAGGGCGAACTTCAAGACGTAGATATGGACGGGCTTTATCCCTTCTTGTCAAGCAAAGACGTAAAACGCTTGTTCAAATATATCGTTTCTAAAAACGACGACAAATAACTTGTCGGGTTTGTTATATTAGACAAAAACAGTTTCGCCTAAAAAAGCGAAACTGTTTTTATTTGCCAACACATTTGTCACTTTATACAATCTTTTTGCATGGATAAAGTGTCTATTCGGTCATTTATCTGAACATTTTTAATTTGTTATGAACAACTTCTATATCGAGTTTGGTGTCGTCGATAATTTCGCCGTCAAGCTCGAAACGGCTGTCGTCAAGCGCTTCGATAGTAACCTTCTTTGCGGTGTATTCTCCGCCCCAATCCGTGCCGACGTGCTTGCCTTTGAGGAACTTGAACAGGCGGAAAATGATTTTGCTCTTTTTCATTTCGCTGACGTAGCCGACGTTCAAAAGTCCGTCGTCAACGATTGCGTTTGGGCAAATGGGGATGCCGCCGCCGATGAAACCGCCGTTGCCTACACCTATCATAAACACGCTGGTGTCCTTTGTCACGCCGTCCGCAGTGATGCGAAGATGATGGAATCTCGTGTGCAAAAGCGTGTAGAACAACGAATAATAGTATGCCGCTTTGCCCTTCAACGTTTTGCAATTTGCATATTTGAGCAAGACGTCGACGTCCATGCCGCCGCCGCCCACGTTCAAGCAGCGATATTTGCCAAGTTCCATATAGTCCACGAAGCCGACCTTGCCGTTCAAGATGGTTTGCACCGCCTCTTTGACATTGGTGGAGTGTCCGGATTTTTTGATAAAATCGTTGCCGCTGCCGCAAGCTACGAGACCGAGCGTAACGTTGTCGAAGTTGTCGATTCCGCAAAGCACCTCGTGAAAAGAGCCGTCGCCGCCCATAACCACAATGTTTGTGTCCGGTGTTTTTGACAATTCTCTTGCGATTTCGGTGGCGTGTCCTGCGTACTCGGTTTTATGAACGACGTATTGAGCGTTGTTATTCTTAAAAATTTCCTCGACGGTTTTGAGAGCCTTGAGGCTTTTGCCCTTTCCGCCTTGAGGATTGACGATTATGTGATACATAATGCCCTCCGCATTTTATTTGCATATAAAAATATACAAGTACATTTTAACACTTATGACGCAAAAGTCAACCTATTGTGAGTTGCGCAACAAAATGTCGAATATCTCGAACACATGTATAGTTTCTCAATCGCGATTTTCAAACTGCAATTCGTAGAGTTTGTGATAATATCCCTTGTTTTTGAGCAGTTGTTGGTGCGTACCTTTTTCGATGATTCTGCCGTTTTGAAGCACGATGATTTGGTCTGCATGTTGTATTGTGGACAATCTGTGCGCCACAACAAGCATCGTGCCGATGTTGCGGATGTTTTCAAGCGACTTTTGGATAACCACTTCGGTTTCGGTGTCGATGTTTGCGGTTGCTTCGTCAAGAATGAGAATTTGCGGTTTGTGCAAAACCGTTCTTGCAAACGACAGTAGCTGACGTTGTCCTTGTGAGAAGTTTTCACCTCTTTCGATGACCTCCTCGTCAAGTCCGTGCTCTTGCGAAGATATAAACGTATCGGCGTTGACGTACTTGCACGCCGCCTCGATTTCCTCGTCGCCGAAAGACTCGTCGTTGAGCGTAATATTGCTCCGCACCGTACCGCTGAAAAGGAACACGTCTTGAAGCATCTGTCCTATGCCCTTGCGAAGCGAATGAATATCTATTGTGCTTATATCTCTGCCGTCGATGAGAATCTGACCTTTTTGAATCTCGTAGTTACGCACGATGAGAGAAAGTATTGTCGTCTTTCCCGCACCCGTCGCGCCCACAAAAGCGCACGTTTCCTTCGGATTTATAGTGAACGACACGTCTTTAAGAATCCAATCCTCGCCCTTGTAGGCAAACCATACGTTCTTAAACTCGATTTTGCCATCGAACTTGTCCACCGTCACCGCGTCTTCCCTATCTCTGATTTCGGGCTTGACGTCAAGCAGGTTGAACAACCTCTCGGACGCGGTTATCGCCTTTTGCAAGTTGTTGAGCTGATCGGCAAGGTTTTGTATGGGGTTGAAAAAGCGCGACAGATAGAGATAGAACGCAACTATCATGCCCGCGTCCAGTCCGAATTCCATTCCGAGCCAGAACGTCACGGCAATCGAGCTGATATAAAGCAGCGTGATAAACGGACGATATATGCCGAAAGCAAGCACCACTTTGTATCTGGATTTGCGCAGATTTTCGTTCTTTTCCAAAAATTCAAGCTCTTTCTTTTGTTGACGATTGAAAATTTGGATAAGTTTCATGCCGGACAAGTTTTCGTTGAGAAAAGTGTTGAGGTCGGATATATACTGTCTTTCCTTTGTAAACACCTTTTTGACCACGTTTCTGAACACGAAAGACGTGATGAACACAACAACGATGAACGCAAGCATCACAAGCGAAAGCTGCCACGAGATGTACAGCATAATGCCGTACACGCCCACCACCGTAAGCACGTTCTTGATGACGTTCACGATGACGTTGGTAAACAAGTCGGACATCGACGCCGTGTAGGACGCAACGCGCGTAACGAGCGAGCCTACGGGCATTTCATCAAACTGATTTTGAGACAGTTGCTCGATGTGCGAAAACACCTCGTTGCGCAGCGTGTAGATTATATTTTGCCCCGCCTTTTGCAAGAGCATGGACTCCCAAACGAGAAATGCTTGGTTGAACACGCCTATGGCAAGATACGCCACCGCCATGCCGACGATAAACTCCACGTTTATGCCGTCCGACTTCAAGTTGTTGGTGATTTGACTGACGAAAAGAGGCAGGATTATATCCAAAACGACGTTTAGCAAAATGAGCAGCATTGCGCCAACAAATCGCGCCATTTCGGGTTTTAAGTAGCGATATATGCGGCTAAACATATCTTTTGTGGGAATATGGACGTCGCCTTTGAGTTTTTCCGCGTCGCTTTGCATTATGCCTCACCCCCTTCCACTTCTCTTTCGAGCTTTTGCAAATACACCATCTTTTTGTAGGTGGGAGATATCTCTTCAAGTCTTTGCGGAGTGTCGTATGCCTCAACCTCGCCCTTGTCGAGAACGAGTATCTTGTCAAGATGCGATACCGTCGAAACGCGCGAGGCGATGACGATGGTCGTCTTGCCCTTCCGCTCGGATTGAATGTTTGCAAGTATGGTTTCTTCCGTCTTGACGTCTACTGCCGACACCGAGTCGTCCAAAATCATAATCGGCGCGTCTTTTATGTACGCGCGAGCTATGGATATGCGCTGTTTTTGACCGCCAGAAAGAGTAACGCCTCTCTCGCCGGATACGGTTTCGTACCCCTCGGTAAACTCCTCGATGTTAGAGTGAACGTCGGCAAATTTAGCAGCGTCGTACACCTTGTCCATATCGAGTTCGTTGCAAGAGAAAGCGATATTGTTTTTGATCTTGTCGCTGAAAAGGAAATTGTCTTGCGGCACGTAACCTATGGCGTCTCTCAAACTCTCGATATTGCAATCCATGATATCGTGGCCGTCGATAAACACTTTGCCCCTTTCTACGTTGTAGAGATGCAACAGCGTGTTTACAAGCGTCGTTTTGCCGCTGCCTATCTTGCCCACTATGCCGACGCTCTCACCGGGATTGACGGTGAAAGTGATGTTTTTGAGCACGTTCGCTTCGCTTGAAGGATAGGCAAACGAGAAGTTGTCGAACCTGATTTCGCCCTTGACGTTTTCAAGCACGTACGCATTTTCGACGTTGCGGATTTCTTCCTCTTGGTCGAGGAAGTTGGTGATACGTTTTAGCGACGCTTTCGAGCGCGAGCGCATCGTCACGACTTGTCCGAGAGCAATCATCGGCCATACGAGAGTGTCGAAATACCCCACGAACGTGATAAGTCCGCCTGCCGTCATATCCACCTCGTGTCCGAAAACAAAAACGGGAGTGCCGGTGACGTATCTGTAAACGAAGTATCCGCCAAGCCCCAAAATCAAAGCCATAATCGCCGCAATGATGATCTCGATGATTGCGTCGAAAATAACCGACACTTTGACAAGCTCGATGTTTGCGTCTTTGTTTCGTTTTGCAATCTTTGCGAATGCGTGAAGTTGTTGCGTTTCTTTGACGAACGCCTTGATGACTCGTATGCCCGTAAAACTTTCTTGCGAGAAGTCGTAGAGTTTGTCGAACTCGTTTTGGCGTTGTTCCCATTTCAGAGCCATAAATTTTTCAACAAGCATACCCCACACCACTATGAGAGCGAGCGGAATAAGCAACAGACAGGACAACGCCCAGTCGAGCGAAAACATTTTGTAAAGCGCAAGAACGGACAAGAAAAGCGCGTCCACCAGCATAACCGAGCCCCAACCGAAAAACTCCTCGATCGTTTCGAGGTCGGTTGTAAACCACGCCATAACGGTGCCGACTTTGTTTTCGTGATAATAGCGTTGCGACAGCCTCTCACTCTTCAAAAACATTGTGTGACGAAGCCCCGCTTCTATGCGTTGAGAAGCGTTGAAAATGGAGAGTCGCCACATGATTCTTCCAAAGAACATCACGATAGCAACCACCATAACGCCCAAAATAATTTCTTTGAGCGCGGCTTTGTCGATTGCTCCGCCGTCGAACATATCCACGAGCTTTCCGAGATATTCGGGTATGAAAAGCTGGAACACGTCCACTGCGACAAGCCCTATCAATCCTATCAAGAACAGCCAACTGAACTTGAGATAATATTTGTTTATGTATTTTCCGAATAACATGATGAGTATTTGATTTTTCAAAAGCGGACGCTTTTGGTTGAACTAACACGGATTATTGGCAAAAGAGAATAGAAAACCCCGCTTGCCAAAATTCCGTCAACTCGGATTTCGTCAAACGGGGTTTAAAATATTCAAACCCTCAAAATCGTTCCGAAAAAGGAACGAAATTGATTTTTACATAATTTCGCGGTAGATAGCCTCGATTTCCTTCTTACCCCAAACCTGCGGACAGGGATAAAGCGGATTTGCTTCGGCATATGCGTGCGCGATCATACGAGGCAGACGCTCTTCTTCGATGAGCTTGCCGCCGTCGCGTGACAAAATCTTTGTGGGAATGTTCATTGCGGCATTCATGTCCTCAATCCATTTGATGAACAAGTTTGCCTTTTCTTCTTTGGTGTTTCCGCCGAGGTTGATGCAGTCGGCAAGTTCGGCGAGTTTCTTGTGTGCGGATTTGCCGTATGCTTTCAAAACATGCGGAAGGATAACTGCGTTTGCAAGACCGTGAGGCACTCCGTATTCGCCGCCGAGAGTGTGCGCAACCGCGTGTACGTAACCGACGTATGCGCGAGTGAACGCTTTGCCTGCAAGGTATGCGGCCTTTTGCATTTGCACACGAGCTTCGAGATCGTCGCCGTGATCGTATGCTTGTTTGAGGTATTTGTGAATGAGCTGAACAGCCTCGACAGCCTCTTTCTTGGTTTGTCTTGTATTTTCGCCACCGATGTAAGCCTCAACCGCGTGAGTGAGCGCGTCCATACCCGTTGTGGATGTGAGGTGAGGCGGAAGCGACTTTGTAAGTTCGGGATCCATAACGACGTATCTCGGAATGAGGAACGGATCGTTGATGGGATATTTCTCGTGAGTTTCGGGGTTGGAAATGACCGCTGCAAGCGTCGCTTCACTGCCTGTACCCGAAGTTGTCGGAATTGCGACAAGCGGAGGAAGTTTGTGACCGGTGATCATAATCTTCAAGACGCCTTTCATTTGAGGAACGCTCTTCTTGGGGCAAGCAACTCTTGCGCCGATACCCTTTGCGCAGTCCATAGCACTGCCGCCGCCGAGAGCAACGATTGCGTCGCAGTTGTTGTCATGATACATTTTGAGTCCGTCTTCGATGTTTTGAATGGTAGGATTGGGGACGACGTCGTGATAGCAGCAACTCTTCATGCCCTCTGCTTCGCAAGCAGCCATGATGGGATCTGCCTTTCCGCTTGAAAACAGGAATCCGTCGGTGACGATAAGGATGCTCTTAAAGCCGTTGTCTTTGAGGAACTTGGGAAGTTGCGAAATGCTGCCCGGACCGGACAAAGTCTTTTTGCATTGATTCCACGGCAACAAAAACATTGCCAAGCGCATAGATTGCTGGAAGATACGGCAACCCATTTTTGTAAAGATGTTCATCGTTTCCCTCCGAATACGGATTAAATCCGCATATATGAGTATTAAGTAATAGTATTCTAGCACCAATTGTACAAATGCACAACAATTTAATTAACAATTGATAATGAATAATTCGCAGATTCTTTTCAATGAGTGTTTTGTTCCGTCCTCTATAAGAGGTGAACGGCGTGAACTCTAAATTAGATGTACCCCCTCTTTCCGGACACGCCGGTATTTCTCCCACCACTCAAATAAGGGCAATTC
>ERZ1027033.598-NODE-598-length-20216-cov-6.753633_pt1 | contig 20216 bp, 15 predicted proteins | sample MGYA00519444_ERZ1027033 | MGnify/ENA primary metagenome ERZ1027033 (study PRJEB26926, sample SAMN06164887) | human gut metagenome | biome: ENVO:00009003; feature: ENVO:2100002; material: ENVO:00002003 | host: Homo sapiens | place: USA | collected 2012 ...
ATACGAGATAGGCGCCGGTCTCGTGGGCTCGGAGATGTGTATAAGAGACAGCTTCTTTACCGGGCGCTGCAGTAAGCCAGGTCAAGATTGATGGTGTTTTACATGAATTCAGCTCTATTCCTGGTGTTAAGGAAGATGTTACAGAAATCATCATGAATATCAAGAACCTTGCAATTCGCAATAATAGTTCTACAAATGAACCAAAGGTTGCATATATCGAATTCGAAGGTGAAGGCGTTGTTACAGCAGCCGATATTCAGGTTGATTCAGATATCGAGATTTTGAATCCTGAGTTAGAGATTGCACACTTGAATGGTGGTGCAGATTCTAAGCTTTACATGGAGCTTACAATCACAAACGGCAGAGGTTATGTCGGAGCAGAGAAGAACAAGAACGAGGATACACCAATCGGAGTTCTTGCTGTAGATTCAATCTACACTCCTGTTGAGCGTGTTAACCTTACTGTAGAGAATACCCGTGTAGGTCAGGTTACAGATTACGATAAGCTTACATTAGATGTATTTACAAATGGTACATTGGAGCCGGACGAGGCAGTCAGCCTTGCAGCTAAGGTGTTAAGTGAGCACTTAAATCTGTTCATCGATCTTTCAGAGGCAGCACAGCAGGTTGACGTTATGGTCGAGAAGGAAAACGATGCTCAGGAGAAGGTTCTTGAGATGAACATCGATGAGCTTGAGCTTTCAGTTCGTTCATACAACTGCTTAAAGCGTGCAGGAATCAACACTGTTGCAGAGCTTATCAATAGAACACCTGAGGACATGATGAAGGTTCGTAACCTTGGTCGCAAGTCTTTAGAGGAAGTTTTAGCAAAATTAAAAGAATTAGGTTTAGAGTTAAATCAGACTGAGGAATAATTCATTCGAATAATCCTTGCACTGATTCTTCTAAATAAATTGGTCATATATAAATTTTAAATATCATATTTATGTTTATGTGTGACAAAACTCATAGCGGCAGGGTCAGTAAGACCAAAGAGCGTGACCATGTCTGATACATGAGTGGCAACTGATTTGAGCATTTGCTTTTTGAAATAAAGCAAAGCTTTATCACAACAAGATACGATGTCTGGCAGTAAGACCGAAGAGCGTGACCGGATGTCCCACAAATGGAGGAAATTAAAATGGCAAAATATCGTAAGTTAAGCAGAACATCAAGCCAGAGAAAGGCTTTACTCAGAGGTCAGGTTACACAACTTCTTGTTAACGGAAAGATCGTTACTACAGAGGCTAAGGCTAAAGAGGTTCGTAAGATCGCTGAGGGTCTTATCGCATTAGCAGTAAAAGAGAAAGACAACTTCGAAGAGGTTACTGTAACAGCTAAGGTTGCCCGCAAGGACAAAGATGGCAAGAGAGTAAAAGAGGTTGTAGACGGAAAGAAAGTTACTGTTTATGACGAAGTAGAGAAGAAAATCAAGAAGGATTCTGCTTCACGTCTTCATGCCAGAAGACAGATGCTCAAGGTTCTTTACACAGCTAAAGAGTCTGACGGCACAAAGAAGGGAACAAAGTCTATCGATGTAACAAACAAGTTATTCGATGAGATCGCTCCTAAGTATGCTGATCGTAACGGTGGTTACACAAGAATCGTTAAGATTGGACAGCGTAAAGGTGACGGAGCTTTAGAGGTTCTCCTTGAGTTAGTTTAATATTTAATCGGTATAAATCTTAGACTAAATTAAACCAGAGATTTGAGTGGATGACACTCACTTCTCTGGTTTTTTATTTCTAGGTAATTATTCTAATCTATTAAGAAAACCTAAGCGTCATGATTGCTTGAAAGCTGCAGGTTTGATTGTTCTAAATTTTTTTCTATAGTTATTATGAACTTATAAGAAAATAAAAAAGCCGCGTGAAATCTAAATCATTTCACACGGCTTTTTATAAATGTGCTTAATTATTTATTTTTTGCTGCAGCCTGCTCGTCATTGTACTTCTGAACACACTTCTTGATTCTGTCATATGGTGAGAGAAGATCACTGATAGAACAGTCGTGGTTTAATGTATCAATGAGGTATGCGATGTATTTGCTCATGTCACAGCTGATATAGTACTCCTTAGAGAGAAGCTCAGGTGACTGGTAGATAAGGTTTGTTGTAACTACTCTGTAGATGAGACCCTCCTCGTAGGCTTTGTCAAATGAAGCAAAGCCGTTTGTGAAGAGACCGAATGTAGAAACAACAAAGATTCTGTTAGCTTTACGCTTCTTGAGCTCTCTTGCTGTATCTATCATACTTTCGCCGGAAGAAATCATATCATCGATGATAAGAACATCCTTACCCTCCACATTTGTTCCGAGGAACTCATGAGCTACGATAGGGTTACGTCCGTCAACGATACGGCTGTAATCACGACGTTTGTAGAACATACCCATGTCTACTCCAAGTACGTTTGCAAGGTAGATAGCACGGTTTGTAGCGCCCTCATCAGGAGAGATAATCATAAGATGGTCAGCATCAATAGTGATATCCTTTACGTTCTTTAAGATACCCTTGATGAACTGGTAAGAAGGCATTACATTCTCAAAACCGTTCAGAGGAATAGCATTTACCACACGAGGGTCATGAGCATCGAAGGTGATGATATTGTCTACACCCATGTTGATAAGCTCCTGAAGAGCCAATGGACAGTCAAGAGACTCACGGCCTGTACGTCTGTGCTGACGGCTCTCATAAAGGAAAGGCATGATAACTGTGATTCTTCTTGCTTTTCCGCCGGCTGCAGCGATAACACGCTTTAAGTCTGCGTAGTGGTCATCAGGTGACATGTGGTTTGTCTGACCGCATACTGTATAGGTAAGACTGTAGTTGGTTACATCTACCATGATGTACAGATCATAACCACGAACTGACTGGTTGATAACACATTTAGCCTCGCCGGAACCGAATCTAGGTGTAGAGGGCTTGATAATGTAGCTGTTTTTGTAGTAGTCCTTGAAAGCACTCTCGTTAGCATGCTGGTGCTCTCTGTGCTCTCTCCAGCCCTGTAAGTATGCATCTACCTTCTGGGCAAGACCTATACAACTGTCGGTTGCAACAAGTCCAAGTGTACCGGTTGGCATAGTCTCCAAAATTCTCTCATCGTTTGGCATTGTTATTCCTCCATATAACCATATAATAAATAAACTAAATATATATAAAAAGCGCTATTTGGAAAGACGCTTTTTAATTCGTATGTCATCTCCGAAGAGCTTGATAAAACTATAATTGCTTGAAATTCTTGAAAGTGTTCTCTCGGAGTAAATCTCTGCTATCTGCTCCAGATTCAGATTAGTGGAAATAATAGTAGATTTCTGTCGCAGTATACGCTCATTTACACAAAGGAAAAGCTGTGATGTGGTAAATGAGTTGGAAAGCTCGGTTCCGAGGTCGTCTATGATAAGTAAATCACAGTCGAATATATTCTGGTGCGCTGCTATGGCATCTGCATCCTTTTCAAACACACCTTTGCTTAATATATCAAATAATTGGAACGCTGTAAAGTAAATTACGGAGTAACCTGCATCTAAAAGCTCTTTTGCAATGCAATTAGATAAAAAAGTCTTTCCGACACCGGTATTACCGTAGAAAAATATGTTTTTAGGTTTGTTTTCAAAATTGTCTATAAATTCATGACAGTTCGTCACTGCAAGCTTTGCTGTGGCAAGAGCAGACAGCCCTGTCGCGGGATTTTTCTGCTCATCTGAGTAATAATCGAATGAGAGCGTGGAAAAATTCTCACGAGACAAAATCTCCCTGATATTGGACTGCGAATAAACGGTATTGATAATAGCCTGCTTGAAGCAATGACATTTCTGACCATCTATATACCCGGTATCATGGCAATCCGGACAGGTGTAAATAGGCTCAAAATAATCAAGCGGATATCCGAGTGTGGATAGCAGTGCAGCACGCTCCTCCTTATAGTCCTCGATTGCAAGGCGTAAAGCGGCGAGAGCATTCTCATCACCATCCATGAGCCTGTACGCCTGCCTGACAGATGCGGATGCAATCTCTGAGTCAATTTCCCTGAGGCGGGGCGCCTTGCGATAGGCTTCCTCAATACGCTTGTCATGTATGTATTTGTTCTGAAGCTGGCGTTTATCGTAGCCTCGCATTATCTCATCATATTGAGCATTGGTAAGTGCCATATATCCTCCTTGGGATGTGTAAATCTAACTTGAAAAATCATATAACTAAATTGCGCAACAGAAATCATACAGTTTAAATCATATAATTGAAATCATGTAGCTTAAATCATACCGTAGAATTCAGAAACAGCTTCTCCAGCTTGTCGTAATCATTGTTTCGCTGATTGAAGTTGTTAAATTTATTCTTGGAACTTGAATTATTGTTTTTTGGTTTTGAGGAACCGTTTGCAGCATTTGTGCCTTGTGATGAGCCTGTAGCAGAGGCTTTATTGGCCTTGGCAAAGTTGGCATCAAGCACTTCAACATCCTTTAATGTATGTACATCCTTTTTCCTCCAGTTCGCGAGTATCGAGTCTGTGTACTCGAAGCTTGGCTTCTGGATAGCTGAAATGGTTTTACTGCAGGCGGCCTTTACAAGCTCTATATCGAAACCGTATTCGCCAACCCATTTGTTGATGAGTGACACCTCAGAGTCAACCAGATTGCGGCCTGTGATGCCTAGAGCCTTCATTACAGAATAGTAAATCTGTGAGTGAGCGGCTGCATCGTCCTTTGCCTGGTCTACGGTCTTTATGCCGGCATCGGCCCAGCCGAGAGCAACCTTGTTCATGTACCGAAGGCTTGAATGTCCTTTGGTAATGCAGTACTCCACGAGATATTCCACCAGGTCGGTAGAAAAATGGAGCTCGTCCAGCCAGTAGAGCACCATATTGGTGTCTGTGGATGAAAGCGTATGCTTCAAATATGTCTCTATAATAAAGAAAAGCTCTGAAATGTCAGGATTCTTTCTAAACTCCTTAATCTCATCAAGTGTGTATTCCTTCTGTGAAGGAGCAGGCTTGTCAGTAGCCTGGTTTTTAAGCTTTTCCACAACAGAATCCTGCATCCGAATATCTGCGGTAGAAATATTCTGCGCAGCATTATTAACCACGCCGTTTTGCAAATTATTCTGCGCAGCATTATTAACCACGCTGTTTTGCAAACTATTCAGCGCAGCATTATCAGCCACAGCGCTTTGTATATTACTCTGAGCAGCCTGCATACCGGATACAGAAAGACTGCAGAGGTTGATTCCAATAATCTGACCATCAGCGCCGGATTGCAGCTGTAAAATGCCCTCAGAGGCCCAGTAATTGAGGGCACGTATGATGTCGGCCTCAGTATTGCTGAAATGATCGGCAATCTCTGAAATAGTTGCTATGCCTGCCCCGGAGCCTGTCGCACGGAGCAGATAAAGGTATACCTTGACAAACTCACCGTTTGCCTTTGGCATGTATTGATCTATAAAAATATCTGACACAGTAGTGAATGATGTTGCTATGTCACTGCTAATGTTTATCGCTGTCATATAAAAAACTCTCTTTCGCTTAACCTGTGAGCAATTATAGCACAATATTTTAACCGTGTGAAGATGGTAAAAGTGCTACAAGTCTTGTAAACTCGGGCTTTCCGAGTCCACAAAAAAATGTGGATAACGTGGATAACTGTGTAAAATAATTGAAAAATCAATGTATCACAGGGTATATAAGCTGTTGAAAATTATTTAAAAAATCCACACACAAAATGAGAGTTGTTAACATTTTGTATGTGGATAACGTGGATAACTTATTTCTTAAGCAGGTCTTCGCCGATTTCTACTACATTTCCGGCACCCATTGTTATCAACAGGTCACCGTTTACACAATTTTCTGATAAAAATTTCTCGATTTCCTCAAATGATGGGAAATAGTGCGCATTCACACCTTTTTCGAGCAATAAATCCAGGATATCCTTAGATGAGATACCATATGTGTTCTGCTCACGCGCAGCATAGATATCAGCAAGCACCACAACATCTGCCATTGAAAGAACATCGGCAAAATCATTTAAGAATGCCTTGGTTCTGGAATAGGTGTGTGGCTGGAAGCAAAGGACAAGCCTGTCATGTGGATATTTTTGTGCGGCTGTCAGTGTTGCGCGGATCTCGGTTGGATGGTGAGCGTAGTCATCAATGATTGTGACGCCGTTTACCTTGCCCTTGTACTGGAAACGTCTGTCAGCACCGCCAAATTTGTCGAGGCCTGTGAGGATAGACTCCGTATCGAGACCAAGTGTGGTGGATAAAGTTATGGCTGCGAGCGCATTGCTTACATTGTGAGCGCCCGGAACAGAGAGTTTTACGTCGAAAAGTGGACTACCCTGTCTCATAGCTGTAAAAGATGCACAAGCTTTATCGTCATAGGTTATATTTTCCGGATAGAAATCATATTTTGAATCAAAGCCATAGGTGATAATCTTCTGAGGAAGCCCTGCGACAATCTCCTCATAGCGGTCAATCTCACCGTTGATGATGGTAGCACCGCCTGCGAGAGTGTTTGATGCATACTCGCGGAAGGAATGCCTGATGTCGTTGATATCCTTGAAGAAATCCAGATGCTCAGCCTCAATATTTAAAATAATACTGTAGCGTGGTCTGAAATTCAAAAAGCTGTTTGTGTACTCACACGCCTCAGAGATGAAGTACTCTGAATCGCCCACACGCAGATTGCCGTGGATAGATGACAAAATACCTCCTACGGAAATGGTAGGATCTGTCTGGGCGGCGAGAAGAATCTCGCTGATCATGGATGTGGTGGTAGTCTTGCCGTGTGTGCCGGCTACAGCGATAGAATAATCGTAATTGTCCATAATCTGTCCGAGAAGCTCGGCTCTTGTAAGCATTGGAATACCGGCTGCCTTTGCTGCGGCAAACTCAGGATTGCTTTCGTGGATAGCTGCAGTGTAAACCACCAGGTCGATACCGGATGTGATATTGTCTGCGCTCTGGCCATATATGACTTTTATGCCCTTGGCAGCAAGAGTTTTTGTGAGGTCTGATTCCTTTGAATCGGAGCCGGAAATTGTAAAGCCCTCCTCATGCAGAATCTCTGCGAGACCGCTCATGCTGATACCGCCGATGCCTATGAAATGGATGTGTATTGGTTTGCTGAAATCTATTTTATACATTAATTTTACCTGCCTGATTTATTATAATTTATATTGTAACTATTAAGAATCGCTGAGAACAAAAAGCCGATGCGTCATGATTGCATGTAAGCAACAGATTTTCTTGTTCTGAATAGTTACTTTATATTAATTATACAACTAAATATAGTATTTGCAAAGGAAAAATAAGGTGAAAGCAGGCATGACTTTCAAATGATAAGAACCATAGCAGGTTAAACAGATATACGATAAATGGCACTTGTGCAAAATGTCGAAAAAAAAGAAAAATATTATTTGATTTTGTGAAAAATGTTGAAGTGGTAATGCGGCTGTGGTATAATTTTTTTATAAAAATAATTCATCCGGACCATATGAATTTTATGGGGTTAAAGTATATGGCAGTAACTGCAATTTATGCAGCAGCAACTATAATTTATATGGAAACAATTGTGATTTATTATGGAAGCATTACAGATACGGTTATTACAGAAACAAGTGGTGGGGACCGGATGGGCACAACAAAAATTAGGACAGACGAGGAGTGATAACGTGATTAAGAAAGAAATGATAGCCATGCTTTTAGCAGGCGGTCAAGGCAGCAGACTTGGTGTTCTGACAGCGGACGTAGCAAAACCGGCAGTTTCGTTTGGTGGAAAGTACAGAATCATAGATTTTCCGCTTAGCAACTGCATCAATTCAGGCATTGATACAGTGGGTGTACTTACACAGTATCAGCCACTCAGACTTAACAGCCACATCGGAATAGGTATTCCGTGGGATCTCGACAGGAATAATGGAGGAGTGGCAATACTGCCTCCTTATGAGAAGAGCGGCAACAGCGAGTGGTACACAGGTACAGCCAATGCAATCTACCAGAATATGAGGTATATAGACAGTTACAACCCGGACTATGTGTTGATACTGTCAGGAGACCACATTTACAAGATGGACTATGAGGTGATGCTTGATTTCCACAAGGAAAACAATGCAGATGTGACCATAGCAACCATGCCGGTGCCTATCGAGGAGGCCAGCCGATTTGGTATCGTCATAGCCGATGATGATAAGCGCATCAATGCATTTGAGGAAAAGCCGGTTCATCCGCGCAGCAATCTCGCATCAATGGGTATTTACATATTCTCATGGCCGGTGCTAAAGGAAGCATTACTTGCACTAAAGGATCAGGAAAACTGTGATTTTGGCAAGCATGTCATACCATACTGCTTTGAAAACGACAGACGTATGTTTGCATACGAGTTCAACGGATACTGGAAGGACGTAGGTACACTGGGCTCATACTGGGAGGCCAATATGGAGCTTGTGGACCTCATTCCGGAGTTTAATCTGTACGAGGAGTATTGGAAGATTTACACAAAGAATGATGCAATCGAGCCACTTTATATAGCCAAAGGAGGTCATGTGGAGCGAAGCATCATGGGTGAGGGCTGTGAATGCTATGGTCATGTGGAGCATTCTGTTATAGGTGCCAACGTCAAGATTGGAAGAGGCGCAGTAATACGTGATTCCATTATCATGTGTGACACGGAGATAGGCTCCAATGTCACGATAGACAAGTCCATCATTGCCGAAAATTGCAAGGTGGGCGACAATGTGACACTTGGCTTCGGACAGGAGAAGCCGAACGTATTAAATGAGAGCATATACTCATTTGGGCTGGTCACTATAGGAGAAGATTCTGTGATACCGGACGGGGTAAAGATAGGCAAAAATACAGCAATCTCCGGTGTTACATACGAAGAGGATTACAAAGACGGTGTGCTTGAGGGCGGAGAAGTTATTATCAAGGCAGGTGACGGAAAATGAAGGCAATAGGAATAATTTTGGCCGGCGGCAACAATAATAGGATGAAGGAACTGACAGCAAAACGAGCAGTACCGGCCTTGCCGGTAGCAGGCAGCTTCAGAAGCATAGATTTTGCGCTCAGCAGCATGTCAAACTCACATATACAGACTGTCGCAGTACTGACCCAGTACAATGCACGCTCACTGAATGAGCATTTAAGCTCATCAAAATGGTGGAATTTTGGCAGAAAGCAGGGGGGCTTATTCCTCTTTACACCTACAGTCACAGCGGACAACAGTGACTGGTACAGGGGCACGGCAGATGCGATGTATCAGAACATTGATTTTCTCAAGAGACGCCATGAACCATATGTTATCATCAGCAGCGGTGACTGTGTATACAAGCTGGATTTCAACAGAGTGCTTGATTTTCACATCGAGAAAAAATCAGACATTACAGTGGTATGCAAGGACATGATGTACAACGACGATGTCAGCCGTTTTGGTGTGGTACGCATGGATGATGAGTCAAGAATCACAGAGTTTGATGAAAAGCCAATCGAGGCCTCATCCAACACCATTTCCACAGGTATCTATGTCATCAGAAGACGACAGCTCATAGAGCTTTTGGAGGCGGCAGCTGAGGAAAACAGATTCGATTTCGTAAATGATATCCTCGTGCGCTACAAAAATGTAAAGAAAATATATGGCTACAAGATAAATTCATACTGGAACAATATCGCCGATATTGATGCATACTTCAAGACCAATATGGATTTCTTAAGACCTGACGTCAGAAGCTATTTCTTCAGGGAGGAGCCGACCATCTGCTCAAAGGTGGACGACCTGCCACCGGCCAAGTTTAATCCGGGCTCAGACATTTCAAACAGCCTCGTATCAAGTGGCTGTATCATAAACGGCAGCGTGGAGGATTCGGTGCTTTTCAAGCAGGTATTTGTGGGCAAAAACACCACAGTGAAGAACTGCGTGATACTCAATGACGTCTACATAGGCGACAATGTGCACCTCGAAAATTGCATCGTAGAGAGCCGCGGAACCATCAATCCAAACACCTGTTATTGTGGTGAGGATGGAGTCATGATAGTAAAAGAAAAAAATATAAGATATGTAATTTAAAAACTGACCAGGGGGACAAAAATATGCAGATTACAGACATCAGAATTCGTAAGGTAGAAAAAGAGGGCAAGATGAAGGCGGTTGTGTCAATAACAATCGATGATGAATTCGTGGTACATGACATCAAGGTAATCGAAGGAGAAAAGGGACTTTTCATCGCCATGCCAAGCCGCAAGGCAAACGATGGCGAGTACAGGGATATAGCCCATCCGATTAACTCTGCCACACGCGAGAATATCCAGAATATGATTCTTGAAAAGTATAAGACAGAGATTGAGAATGCATAAAATCAAACAATAACTTTGAAAAAGCGATGAGCAAAGCAGGATATAAAATTCCTGAGCTGGTATAATAATCCAAATATATTTCACACAAACCGGTCTATCCGTGGTACAATAAGCCACAGAAAGACCGGCTTTTTAGAATGTGCGTGGGATGGTTCTGAATAGTTACGAGTATAGCTACAATAAAAGAGGATAGACAAACAGATATGTACAAGACGAAAATAGATAATCTGGATTTAAAACAGATTGCTGACAGTGGTCAGTGCTTCAGATGGAAGAATACAGGAGAAAATGAATACACAGTAGTGGCATTTGACAGGGCGCTTCGGATTAAGCAGGATGGAAATGAGTTTGAGCTGGACTGTAATGAGGCAGACTGGAACAATATATGGAAAAGCTATCTGGATATGGATACGGATTATGCGGGGATTGCAAAGCTTATAGCAGACGGAGATGACGCGCATCTGAAGGAGGCATATGCATATGGCAGTGGTGTGCGCATTTTAAGGCAGGATTTGTGGGAGATGATTGTTACTTTTATGATTTCCCAGAATAATAACATAAAGCGAATCACAAACAGCGTGGATTTACTTTGCAGGCGGTGCGGGCATAAAATAGACGGCAGTGCAGAGGGTGAAGAGCTGTATACATTTCCAAAGCCGCTTGAGGTGCCGGAGGAGGTATTTGATGACAGGAGCATGGGCTTTGGCTACAGGGCACCGTATCTGAAGGAAATATATGAGTATGGTGCTAATAATCCTGACTGGCTTGATAATCTGCGCAAAATGAGCTATGATGAGGCGATGGAAAGCCTGCTTACCCGCAAAGGAATTGGCAAAAAGGTGGCGAACTGCATATGTCTTTTTGGTTTACATCATGTGGATGCGTTTCCGATAGATACGCATGTAAAGCAGCTTTTGGACAAATATTATAGTGACGGCTTTGATTTTGAGCGCTACAAGGGTGTGGCGGGAATTATCCAGCAGTATTTGTTTTATTTTGAATTGTAAATGATATGAGAAAGAGAAAGGATAAACGATGTACGTTATAGTAGGACTTGGAAATCCTGACAAAAAATATGAGCACACAAGGCACAATATCGGATTTGATGTGATAGATGCGCTTGCGGATAAATATAATATAAGTGTGACAGACAAAAAGCACAAGGCGCTCTGTGGAAGCGGAGTGATTGAGGGCATGAAGGTGCTGCTCGTGAAGCCGCAGACATACATGAACTTAAGCGGCGAGTCTGTTGCTGAGGTGATGAATTTTTATAAGCTTGATCCGGATGAGGAAATGATTGTTATTTTTGATGATATTTCGCTTGAGCCGGGGCGTATCCGTATCCGCAAAAAGGGCAGCGCCGGCGGTCACAACGGGATTAAGAGCATCATTGCAATGACCGGCACACAGGGCTTCAGCCGTATCAAGGTCGGTGTTGGAGAGAAGCCGCAGGGCTGGGATCTTGCTGACCATGTGCTCGGGCGTTTCAGTTCTGAGGACAGGGCAAAGGTAGAGGAAGCTATAGGCCATGCGATGGATGCAGCAGTTCTCATGATGCAGGGCGAGACGGATAAGGCTATGAACATATATAACTAGCTGGAAATCGACAAGGTGATTTTGAACAGACAGAAATGGAGAATTGAAAGTGAAAGCATTTACAGAGCCACTCCTTTCCCTTGCGGGCTTTGAGGAGATGACAAAAACGGCAGAAAAATCGTCCGGACTTATATCTGTCACGGGATGCATAGATGCGCAAAAATCACAGATGATATATGCCTTTGGAGGCCACAGGAAGAACAAGCTTATTGTGACCTTTGGAGAGCAGAAGGCGAAGGAACTGTACGATGAGTACAGTTTTTTTGACAAAGAGGTGGTGTATTATCCATCAAAGGATGTGCTTTTTTACCAGTCGGATATCAGGGGCAATCTCCTGACAGCGGAGCGTATCAGGGCTTTGAAGGCTATCCGTGAGCAGGAGAGAGTGACGCTTGTGACCACCTTTGATGCGCTGATGAATACGATGGCGCCGATAGAAAAGATGTGGGAAAACGTGCTTACACTTGAGCAGGAACAGCTTTTGGATTTGAAGGAAATTCAGGCTGCTCTTATCAGGATGGGCTATGAAAAAGAGTATCAGGTCCAGACGATGGGACAGTTTTCTGTCAGGGGCGGTATTCTTGATGTTTTTCCGCTGACGGAGGAGAATCCTATCCGAATCGAGCTGTGGGGAGACGAGATAGACACCATCAGATATTTTGACTGCGAGAGCCAGAAATCCATTGAAAATATTGAACAGGTGAGCATATATCCGGCGGCAGAGCTTGTACTTAGTGATGAGGAAAAGGCCGGGGGAATTGAAAAGCTTAAGGCAGAGGCAAAGAGGGTGTCTGACAAGCTTAGAAAGCAGATGAAGACAGAGGAAGCACACAGAGTGACTGTGATGGCAGACGAGCTTACCGAGGAGTGGGGAGAGCTGTCCATGTATGCGGGCATGGATGCTTTTTTGTCGTACTTTTTTGACGAGAGAGTCGGGCTTTTGGATTATTTTAATCCATCGGACAGCCTTATATTCTTCGATGAGCTGACCAGGTGCGCAGAGCAGGGAAAGCTTACCGAGACTGAGTTTTCAGAGAGCATGAAGCAGAGACTTGCGATGGGATATATACTTCCGGGGCAGATGAACGGTCTTTTTACAGAGAAGGAGATTGTGGCAAAGCTCGAGAAGTATTCGTGTATCGCACTCGGTGCGCTCGATAATAAAGCAAACGGACTGCACCAGCTGGGAAGCTATGGTATTCACTGTCAGAGTGTCAGCCCATACAATAACAGCTTTGAGCTTTTGATAAAGGACTTAAAGCGCTATAAGAAAAACGGCTACAGAGTCATTCTTTTATCCGGTTCAAGGACAAGGGCAAAGCGGCTTTCAGAGGATATCACAGATCAGGGAATCACATGCTTTTACACTGAAAACTACGACCATGAGCTTTTTGAGGGGCAGATTATGGTCTGCTACGGCAAGGTGAGAAGAGGCTTTGAGTATCCTATCCTAAAGTTTGCCGTGATTACGGAGTCAGATATTTTTGGGGCGCAGCAGAAGAAAAAGAAGCGTCACCGCACCTATGAGGGTGAAAAAATACAGAGCTTTACCGATTTGTCGGTTGGGGACTATGTAGTGCATGAAAACCACGGACTAGGTATTTACCGCGGCATTGAAAAGCTTGAGGTGGACAAAAAGGTAAAGGACTACATCAAGATAGAGTATCAGGGTGGCTCCAATCTCTATATTCTTGCCACCCAGCTTGACATGATACAAAAATATGCCGGAAAGGATGCCAGAAAACCAAAGCTCAACAAGCTTGGAGGTCAGGAATGGACCAGAACAAAGAATAGAGTCAGAGGTGCGGTAAAGCAGATTGCAGGAGATCTGGTGAAGCTGTACGCACAGCGTGAGCAGCAAAACGGATATGCCTTCGGTGAGGATACGGTATGGCAGAGAGAGTTTGAGGAGCTTTTTCCTTTTGATGAGACTGAGGATCAGATTCTTGCAATTGAAGCCACAAAGACTGATATGCAGAGCCATAAAATAATGGACAGACTGATTTGCGGTGACGTGGGCTACGGCAAGACTGAGGTTGCAATCCGTGCGGCCTTCAAGGCGGTGCAGGACAGCAAGCAGGTGGCATATCTTGCTCCGACAACTATTCTTGCGCAGCAGATTTATGATACGTTTTCGCAGAGGATGAAGGATTTTCCGGTGAATGTGGATTTGATGTGCCGTTTTAGAAGCGCAGCGGAGCAGAAAAAGACGATAGAGAAGCTTAAAAAGGGTGAGGTCGATATCATTATCGGAACACACCGCATACTCTCAAAGGATGTGCAGTTTAAGGATCTGGGACTTTTGGTAATCGATGAGGAGCAGCGCTTCGGAGTGACTCACAAGGAGAAGATTAAGCAGATGAAGGTCAATGTCGATGTGCTCACACTGACCGCTACACCGATTCCGAGGACACTCCACATGAGTTTAATCGGCATAAGGGATATGAGCGTGCTTGAGGAGCCGCCGATGGACCGTGTACCGATTCAGACATATGTCATGGAGTACAATGATGAGCTTGTCAGAGAGGCGATAAACAGGGAGCTTGCCAGAAACGGACAGGTGTACTATGTGTACAATAAGGTGCGCGACATAGCAGACATAACAGCAAAGCTGCAGGAGCTGGTGCCGGATGCGACTGTTGCATTTGCGCACGGACAGATGAAGGAGACGGAGCTTGAGCGCATCATGTACCGTTTCATCAATGGTGAAATAGATGTGCTTGTATCCACGACCATTATAGAGACCGGACTTGACATCTCAAACGTCAATACAATGATTATACACGATGCGGACAACATGGGACTTTCACAGCTTTATCAGCTTCGCGGACGAGTCGGCAGATCTAACCGTACTGCGTATGCATTTCTCATGTACAGGCGCAACAAGATGCTAAAAGAGGTGGCAGAAAAGCGTCTTGCAGCGATAAAGGAGTACTCAGACCTTGGCAGCGGCTTTAAGATTGCCATGAGAGACCTTGAAATCCGTGGTGCGGGCAATCTGCTCGGTGCGGAGCAGAGCGGACACATGGAGGCAGTGGGCTATGATTTGTACTGCAAGATGTTGAGCGAGGCTGTAAAAGAGGCAAAGGGCATCGAGGATATCAGTGACAAATTTGATACGACGGTGGATATCGTGACCGATGCTTATATTCCGGCAGGTTATATCGCAAACGAATTCCAGAAGCTGGATATATACAAGCGTATTGCAGGCATAGAGACAGAGGAAGAGAAGGATGAGATGCTCGAGGAGCTCATAGACAGGTTTGGTGAACCACCAAAATCAGTGCTCAGCCTGCTTCGCGTGGCAAGGCTTAAGGCGTTGGCACATGCCGTATATATCACTGAGATAAAGCAGACCGGCTCACTGATAAAGCTTACCATGTTTGAACGGGCAAGGATAAATCCGGAGAAGATACCAATGCTTGTTGCCCAGTATAAATCTTCCCTCAAATTCAATATGGCAGAAAACCCATATTTCACATTTGATTTAAAAAATGGCAGCGTGGCAAAGAAGCGGGATGTGCTTGATGTGGTGGAGGAACTGATTTCGCAGATGCGTAAGGAACTGATTACGGCTGAATAGTTACCCGAATTTTGGAATCATGTAGCATATAGCATAGGAAACACCACATGCTTTACGCGAAATTGACGATAATTTACAAAGTTTAGAAAATGCTTGCCAGCAGGCCCGAAAAGCTCTATAATATACGAGCGATACTATACCAATTTTAAAGAGGATAGATATAATGAAAGCGAAAAAAGTAATAGCTATGTTATTAGCTGCAACACTCTCAGTTACAGCTTTTACAGGATGTGCAATAAATAAAACCGCAACAGTTGCGACATTAGATAAAGAGGATATCAAGCTTGGGCTTGTTAATTTTATGATAAGGTACCAGGAGGCCGGTTATGATGACATGTATATACAGTACATGGGCGAGGGCTACTGGGACAAGACAGTATCAGGCAATAATACTGTGCTTGAAACATGGAAGAAAAATGCTATCGAGGAGGCTCATGAGCTTTACACATTAAAGGCGCATCAGTCAGATTACGATGTAGAGGTTTCTGATGATGAGAAAAAGGAAATCAAAAAGGCCGCAGAGAAGTTTATGAAGGCAAATTCCGATGATGTGATAGACGAGATGAGTGCTACAGAGGAGATTGTCGAGGAATATTTAGAGCTTCGCCTCATAAAGAGTAAGATGTATGCTGCAATCATCAAAAATGCTGATTCAAGCGTGACGGATGAGGAAGCCAATATGGCTGCATACACCATTGTGAAACTTGATTACAAGGGAGCATATGACTCTAATTACCAGTATCAGACATATACAGATGAGCAGTCAGCACAGATAAAGGCACAGGCAGATGCAGTGGTAGAGGCGCTTGCAGGAGGATCATCCTTAGAGGATGCAGCCAAGGCAGCAGGCACTACAGCCACAACAGGCACATACGCCACATACGTTGATCCGGATGCGGAGAAGACAGATGATTCAGATAAGAAATCAGATGACACAGAGTCATCGGACAGCAAGACAAAGGACAGTGTATACACTACAAACAATCTTGATCAGAGCGTTGTAGATGCACTCAATTCCCTTGAGGAGGGACAGACCTCAGACCTCATCACCACAGACAGCACTTACTATATCGTAAGGCTCGACAAAAAGACCGATGAGAAAGCAACAGAGTCAAACAGGAAGACTGTAAAGGGCAATAAAGAGGACAAATATTACAATGGCATCCTTTCAGGATGGCAGGATGATGAAAAATGGTCTGTAAAGCAGAAGCAGCTTGACAAGATCAAGATTCACAATTATTTTACTACTACCAAGAAGGACAAAAAGGCAGCAGACACAAGTGCTACAGAGAGCACACAGCAGTCAGAAAGCACTAATAGTACAGATACAGAGAATACTGAGGCAGTAGATGGAACAGAAAACTAATATCGTACTTATAGGCATGCCGGGAGTTGGAAAGAGTACCATAGGCGTAATACTTGCAAAGGTGCTGGGATACAGCTTCCTGGATGCGGATTTACTGATACAGGAGCAGGAGGGAAAGCTTCTGCGTGAGATAATTGAGGAAAAGGGCACGGACGGTTTTATAGAGGTAGAGAACCGTGTCAATGCCTCTATCAGGGCTGATAGGGCCATTATAGCTACAGGCGGTTCGGTGGTATACGGAAAAGAGGCCATGGAGCATCTTAAGGAGATAGGCAGAGTTGTGTATCTCAAGGTTTCTTATGCTATTTTGGAAAAACGACTTGCAGACATAAAGGGTAGAGGTGTAGTATTAAAGAAAGGGCAGACTTTAGAAACCCTTTTTGAAGAGCGCTCAAAATTGTATGAGCAGTATGCAGACATCGAGGTTTCCGAGGAGGGGCTTGATGTGGAGCAGACAGTAGAGAAGCTGGTGGAGGCACTTGAATTATAGTGCTTATTTATCGTGATATGATTAGATAATAGTAGCTGCTGCGTCATTTATTAAAAGCAGCACCGGCACAAATGGCGGCTTAAATACGTCGTCATAAATGAAATTTGTAGTTGGATGTATAACAATAGTGTAAATTGAGAATAGTATATTAGGAGGAAGTATACTCCTGAATTCATAGAGGTGGAATATGGAACAGTACGTAATCAAAGGTGGAAATCCTTTATACGGTGAAGTTGAAATTGGTGGAGCCAAAAATGCTGCACTTGCTATTTTGGCCGCTGCCATAATGACAGACGAGACTGTAACAATAGATAATTTGCCAAATGTAAGGGATATCAATGTCTTACTTCAGGCAATCGAAGAAATCGGCGCACATGTGGAGCGCGTGGATATACACAAGGTAAAGATAAACGGTTCATTTATCAGAGGCGTAAATGTCGATAATGAATTCATCAGACGAATCAGGGCATCATATTATTTGATTGGTGCATTACTTGGAAAATACAAGCATGCAGAGGTTGCGCTTCCGGGAGGCTGTGATATCGGAAGCAGGCCGATTGACCTTCATATGAAGGGCTTCCGCTCCATGGGAGCAGACATAGACATAGCTCATGGCCTTGTCATCGCCAGGGCAAAGGAGCTTAAGGGCACACACATATATATGGATAAGGTTTCTGTAGGTGCCACAATCAATATTATGATGGCTGCAGCCATGGCAGATGGCAAGACTGTTATCGAGAATGCGGCTAAGGAGCCTCATGTCGTTGACGTGGCAAACTTCTTAAACAGCATGGGAGCAAATATCAGGGGCGCAGGAACCGATGTCATCAGAATTGTAGGTGTGGAGAAATTACATGCTACAGAGTATTCTGTCATTCCGGATCAGATTGAGGCCGGTACATTCATGTTTGCAGTTGCGGCAGCAGGAGGCAACGTGCTGGTAAAGAATGTCATTCCAAAGCATCTTGAGGCCACCACAGCAAAGCTGTTGGAGGTAGGCTGCCAGGTAGAGGAGTTTGATGACTCAGTCAGAGTAATATCAGATGGACATTTAAAGCATACACAGGTCACCACACTTCCATATCCGGGCTTCCCGACAGATATGCAGCCACAGATGGCGGTGCTTTTGGGTATCGCTGAGGGCACCAGTACAGTGACAGAGAGCATATTTGAGAATCGTTTCAAGTATGTTGACGAGCTCACCAGAATGGGAGCTGATATAAAGGTAGAGAGCAATATAGCAATCATAAGCGGCGTGAAAAGATACACAGCTGCCAGAGTGAATGCACCTGACCTAAGAGCAGGAGCAGCACTGGTTATAGCAGGTCTTGCAGCAGAGGGAATCACAGTGGTTGATGATATCTACTATATCCAGAGAGGCTATGAGGCACTCGAGGAGAAGCTTACAAAGATTGGTGCAAAAATTGCCAGGGTAGAGGATGAGAAGGAGCTTCAGAAGTTCATACTCAAGGTATCGTAATAGATATATACGTAAAGCATGAAATGTAAACACAATATAAATGCAATATATAAAATAAGAACCGGCAGCATCTTACTGTAGATGCACGGTTCTTATTTTTGGTTATTTTATAATTTTTTTTGAGTAACTACTCCGTAATCCTTTTGATTATAAATCGGCTTACATCACAGATTTGATGAAAAACTCGCGGTTTGTGGACAAATCAAGTATACTGCCGTCATCAAAACGTACAATAGGGCGTGACAGTTCATGTGGGTTGAGCATCACAATATTACAGAACCGGCTATCGTTGAGCATTACACGGTTGCTCTGGTATGTGGTAGCAAGCTTTTTCAAAAACAAAAGCAGGAACTTTGTATTGTACTTTGTAAAACCTTCACTCTCAAAGCTTGATATGACAGCGAACGGACAAAGTGGCGCGCGATAGCGTCTGGCAGCAGTCATGGCATCATATACATCGGCGATGGCTGTTATCATGGCAAAGTCGTCAATCAGTGAGCTGTCAAGCTGCGAAGGATAGCCAGAGCCATCACAGCGCTCATGATGCATGAGGGCTGTGCGCTTTATTCTGGAGTCAATCTGCAGATCCCTAATCAAATCAAAACCAAACTGTGGGTGTTTTTTTATGAGCGCAAATTCTTCATCTGTGAGCTTGTCAGGCTTGTTTAGCACATCATCGGGAATCTTGCATTTACCGATATCGTGAAGTACTCCTGCGATAGTAAGCGTATTCACATCTGTCTTTTCCATATGAAGCCATCGTCCGATCATCCTTGTAATAAGCCCTACATTCAGACAGTGTGAGTACAACGGGTCTGCAATGGTGCGCATGTTGTAGAGCATGTCAAAGGTCTCGATTGTAGTGCCGCACGATGAGGAAAGGTCAATGACAGCAGTAAGGAGCGCAGCCTCATCAAAGGATTTTTCGCCGGCACAGATTTTGCCAAAGGTATCCTTGATTTGATTTATACAAGTGATGTATTTGAGCTGGAAGCCTCGGAACTCTTCTGAGGCCTGAACACGCTGGATGTTGGTCACCATCTCATGTGCGCGGGTTTTGGGTACAGGTTTTACCTTGTCTCGCTTTGCTGTATTTTCGCCGGCTTGCGGTGCTGCTGCATCGAATGGGTTTTGAATTGAGATGCTGCCTACCTTATATAGCTTCATTTTGTTGATGAGCTGACGGGTGAGTGGTGTGCCGGGCAGTGCAAGTATCTGCCCCAGAGGGGTCTTTATCGGTTCTGCTGCCACCATACCAATCTGCGCATCTTTTATGCTGATTTTAATCATGAGTTACTCCAAAAATTTATTTTGATATCTGTCTCTTATACACATCTCCGAGCCCACGAGACCGGAGCCTATCTC
>ERZ1027033.626-NODE-626-length-19598-cov-8.564601_pt1 | contig 19598 bp, 16 predicted proteins | sample MGYA00519444_ERZ1027033 | MGnify/ENA primary metagenome ERZ1027033 (study PRJEB26926, sample SAMN06164887) | human gut metagenome | biome: ENVO:00009003; feature: ENVO:2100002; material: ENVO:00002003 | host: Homo sapiens | place: USA | collected 2012 ...
AACGCTTGCCCCCTACGTATTACCGCGGCTGCTGGCACGTAGTTAGCCGGGGCTTATTCCTCAGGTACCGTCATTTGTTCGTTCCTGAGAAAAGAGCTTTACAATAAAACTACCTTCATCGCTCACGCGGCATTGCTGGGTCAGAGTTGCCTCCATTGCCCAATATTCCCCACTGCTGCCTCCCGTAGGAGTCTGGGCCGTGTTTCAGTCCCAATGTGGCCGATCAGCCTCTCAGCTCGGCTACCCATCGTCGGCTTGGTGGGCTGTTATCTCACCAACTACCTAATGGGATATGAGCCCATCTCTGTCCGATAAAATCTTTTACCGCAGCACCATGCGGTGCCGTGGTCATATACCGTATTAGCAGTCGTTTCCAACTGTTATCCCGTTGACAGAGGCAGGTTGCTCATACATTACTCACCCGTTCGCCACTAACTTTCATCCCCGAAGGGAATCAGTCCGTTCGACTTGCATGTGTTAAGCATGCCGCCAGCGTTCGTCCTGAGCCAGGATCAAACTCTTGAGTTCAATCTTGACTGTCCTATAACTTTTTGTTCAAAGGTTTTTTAGACGTTATTTAATGATTTAATTCACATTAAAAATCGCTTTTCCAAATTTGTTCAATTATCAAGGTTCGTTGCCGTCAATTTGTGACAGCTTTCATATACTATCATAAGCAATTTTCTTTGTCAACGATTTTTCAACGTTTTCTAAGAAATTTTTTTAAGTTTTTTTCAAAACTTTTTTCATCTCAAAATGTTGTGTTTGCTTTGGGCTTGCACCACAATTTGAAACTTGCTTACTGCTTACGACAGCTTGCATATAATAATCCTTTGAGATTTTTTTGTAAAGCGTTTTTTGATGTTTTTTGTAATTTTTTTTAGTTTTATTTAATTTGTCGAACTATCGAACATATTGTCCGCCAAATCCACTGTTTTCGGTATGTTTAGGGACATTTGGGGACAGGCTGCCGCCTAATTCCGACAAAAATCATTCTCCTATGACACATAGATGCAAAAAATACAAAAAACCGTATCTTCGCCCCATGTTATCACTCTATCGCGCGCAACCTTATATATAGCGTATGCACGTGTATATGTGTGCGTACACATGCGTATGCGTATACATGAGTATGCGTATACGCGCGTGCGCGCGTACTATAATATTTAGGCGCGCAAGCATCCGCATCGGAATTATGCGGAGCATTTCGAACCCTTGTTCGATGAACAATGACCGTTACCGAGGCTCTTGCCGGACAGTAAACAAAGTATCGGAGTCTATTGTCGTTTTGAACCGCAATAACTGCACGAAGCAAACACAAGTTCAATGTTTATGTTGATTATTCTGTTTTTACAATCAGCTTCTAATCTAATAACCGAAAAAACATACTCTAATCGCTTTGGGTTAATTAATTTATATTGCAACACCAATCGTGTTTTAATTGATTGTGTCCAACGAGGCATTAAACACTATTCGTGTTTTTTTTTGAAAATTTGACAAAATTAAAAACAACCCTGCAGTCCGCAAGGTTGTTTTAGTAAAAATATCACTATTTAGATGTTATACGAGTGGTTTATGACGCCACCGCCGAGGCAAATATCGCCGTAATACACGACTGCATATTGTCCTTCGGCAATCGCTCTTTGTTTTTCCTGAAACACGATACGTACGTTTCCTTTTTCAAGAACTTGCGCACGAGCCTTTTGTAACGGCTGACGATGTTTGATGCGAACTTCACAATCGAACTCTTTCGTCGGTGGCGGAGTGATAAAGTTGAACCCCTCGGTTTCAAGTCCGTCCTTAAACAATATATCGTCCTCGCCTTGCGATACGATGAGCAAATTCTTTTCAACGTCTTTGCCAAGGACAAACCACCTTTCTCCGTTGCCGTCCGCACTTCCGCCGATACCAAGACCTCTTCGTTGCCCCAAAGTGTAGAAATACACGCCGTGGTGCCTGCCGACGACTTTTCCGTCTTGCGTGACAATATCACCGTCTTTCATCGGAATGTATTGAGAAAGAAATTGCCTGAAATTGCGCTCGCCTATAAAGCAAATGCCTGTGCTGTCCTTCTTCTTTGCAACAGGAATATCGAATTTGAGCGCAAGCTCTCTGACTTCGGGTTTTGTCAAATCCCCGAGAGGAAACATAACGTCGCGAAGCTGTTGCATGGAAACTTGATTGAGGAAATACGTTTGATCCTTGTTGTCGTCCTTTGCGCGAAGCAAATAATGCTTATCTCCGTCATGGCGGATTCTGCAATAATGTCCCGTGGCAACATAGTCCGCTCCGAGTTCGCGAGCAAAATCGGCAAACGGTCCGAATTTTACCTCACGGTTGCAAAGCACGTCGGGATTCGGTGTTCTGCCTTTCTTGTACTCGTCCACAAAGAGTTTGAATACGTTGTTCATATATTGCTCGGAAAAATCAACCGAATAATACGGAATACCGATTTTGTCGCAAATATACTGCACGTCCGTCCAATCCTGCTCGCCCGTACAACAACCGTTTGGGTCGGTTTCTTTCCAGTTGGACATATAAAGTCCGACAACGTCAAAACCCTGCTCCTTCAAAAGAGCAGCGGCAACTGCGCTATCCACGCCGCCGGACATACCGACGACAACTCGTTTTTTCTTTTCGTCCATACGGACATTTTAGCATTTCGCCGTCGGTATGTAAAGCGAGAATCAAAAAGCCTTTCATCAAAACGTGAAATCAATCGTTTGAGACCATCAAGCGTTTTACAACAATCTTCCAGTCTTCACCAAGTTTAAAATTCTTTTCCTGAGCAAATTTTCTTGCTTCTTCTTCACTCTTGAATGTGTTTGCGCTTAAAATGTTTTTATTACATCTTATTATTTCCACATTCTTATCTTTCTCTACTCTTGAAAAATATGCGTTATGCTTGATATTCAACAGCAAAAAGACCGTCGTCATTTCGTCTTCATTTTTCATTTCCGAATCATCTTTATCGATTTTGACCGCAATGGATTTATCTCTCAATCTGATTTGTTTTACATCATACATCATCTCGACAAATGCAGTCAAAAACACAGACATACAATATATACAGAATAAATCAACACCGCCCCCGATTATCCCACAAAACAGCAACATTAGTCCGTATGCAATGGATCCTTCAACTGCAAGAACTATACCTGTAATCACCAAAGCCAAAATAACTACAATTGAAAAAATATACAATATTGTTTTAAGCGTTTCAATAATTTTGCTTGCTGCGTCAAGTTTATCAAATTCTTTGTTATCCATTTTGTTTCTCCCTAAAATTGCCCAAGGGCAAGTATTGATAATATTATATGCCCAAGGACATATAATGTCAACTATGGATATTTTGATTGTTCAGCGAATCGAAGAAATGCTGAAAACCGAAGGTTTGACACAAAGCAAACTAGCAAGCGGAATCGGCGTCAATCAAAGCACAGTTTGCAACTGGCTAAACGGCAAGAAAGAGCCCTCGATTGAAAGCCTTTGGAAGCTTGCCGATTTTTTCGACGTTAGCGTAGACTATCTCATCGGCAGAAAAGAGATTTGAAAACAGCACCCGACGGTGCTGTTTTTTATCGCTAACAGACTTTTGCGTATGGCAAAATTTACATTCAAAAAGCGGAGCGTTTTTTGCTCCGCTTTTTCGAATCACTGTTTTATCTCTCAATTTTTGCTATATAAACATTGGTTTTATGCAAGACATTGTTAATCTTGCATACACAACAAACGCTGCAAATTTGCCTTATATCAACGTCGCAAGCAACGGGAGCATTGACGCATATGCGCCGACGCCGATACCCAAAATCACAAAGACGAGAACGACGTACAATATTACGCCTACAACTCCCAAACATATGGACACAAGGCAGCCTATGCCTGCGCTTTTCGCTCTTGCCGGATGCTCGTCCTTCCAAATCAACCAGAGAATGAAGCCCACGATAGGTATAAAAAAGCCGAGGATGCCCCAGCCGACAGTGCTACCTTCCGAGTCGGTTTGTTGAGATTGAGTCGCCGAGACGTTTTGCGATTTCGCACCGCGATTCGCGGAGGGCAACGTGTAGTTGACGCCTTGAACAAGGTCGTTGCGATTGGTTTCGCCGGTGTCCGACACTGTGAACGAGGACGGCATTTCGCCGTTGTTGAAGTTGAAAATGGTCTTGATTACGCCACCGCAATGCGGACATTTTGCAAGCACGCAGATAAGGTCGCCCTTGAAATCGAACACAATCTCCCAGTCCACTTTCATCTCGCCGCAAAGCGGACAAGTGGAAAAAGAATTGTTGATTTTGTTTTCTACAATCAATCCCACGCCGTCATAGTATCTTTGAAAATCCATATTTTAAACTCCCTTTTTATTCTTTTTTTATGACACAAAAATCATATCATCTCTATCGAAGTCAGTCAACGGCAATCGATCATTCGTACAGACTTTGCGGATATCTGTCTCCGTTGTCGGGCAAAACGACCACTATGTCGCCGTCCGTGCGCTTGCGCAGCTCGCGCGCCGCAAAATACGCTGCTCCGGAAGAGATTCCGCATTTTTCGCCAAATTTTCGGTAAATTTCTCCAACCGACTTTATTGCATTTTCGTCTGCAACGTCGATTATTTGATCGAGCTTGCTCACATCAACGATTGCGGGGACGAAGTTTGCGCCTATACCCTGAATTTTATGCGCCCCTGCGTAGCCTTTTGTAAGAAGCGGACTTGAAAGCGGCTCAACAGCAACCACTTGGCAATCTATGCCGTTTTGCTCGATATATTTTTTCACGCCCATAACCGTGCCGCCGCTTCCCACACCTGCGACGATGTATTTTGCCGTCGGAACGGACGCAAAAATTTCTGGTGCGGTCGTATAAAAATGTGCCTCTACGCTTGCAAAATTTCCAAACTGATTTGCAAGCCACGCACCGCTCTCGGCAATCTCTTTTGCCTTCTTGACCGCGCCTGCCATACCTTCGCTTGCAGGAGTAAGCACAAGTTGCGCACCGTATGCGGAAATCATCTCTCTGCGCTCTTTACTCATACTTTCGGGCATAACCATAACCGCGTTAAGCCCCAGCTCTCTCGCGACGTACGCAAGACCTATGCCGGTGTTTCCGCTCGTTGCCTCTACAACCGTTCCGCCCTCTTCCAACTCGCCGTTTTCAAGAGCGCGCATAATCATAAAAAACGCCGCTCTGTCCTTTATCGAGCCGGCAGGATTCTTCCCTTCGAGCTTTCCGTATATACCGTCGCCAAGCGACAAAATCGGAGTATTGCCTATCTTTTTTGACAAAACATCGAGTTTTTCTTGCATTTTTGCATCCATAAACTGCCTCTTTTGTCAAATCGCGCTTCAAAAACGAGCAATAGAATCCCCTTTCCGACACGATTCGTCAAAAACCATTCTTATATAATTATTATACCACCGCATATTTCATATGTCACCAAAATATTGTGCATGTAATATTTTGCGTTATGTTTACTATTGCAAATTTGTGTGCTATAATTCATCCGTAAAAACAAAAGCGTTTATCGCAAATCCTCATATTTCACGCACCCATGGCGCAACTGGATAGCGCATCAGATTCCGATTCTGACGGTTGGCGGTTCGAATCCGTTTGGGTGCGCCATTTAAGGTCTTTACCATCACGGCAAAGACCTTTTTTTACTTCCAAACGGATTCTTACCTTTCGCTAATGCGATTGACACTATGTGTAACAATCGCTATTACATTCACTTCGTTCTCTACAAGTCCCCCGGGTGTACCACTCTAACCCCGCAACCTTGTGTTGTGGGGTTTCTTTTCTTTCTTTGCCGTATCGCACCATACTCGCGACAGCAACAAACAGTTGCTTGTTTTCAAAATCTCGCTATGGTATATTTATCGTGTAAGGATATCAAAGGAGCTTTGAATGGAAACGAAAAAGATTATAGCGGAACTTCGCTTGAAAAAGGGGATGTCGCAAGACGAGCTTGCGGAAAAAGTTTTTGTAACACGACAGGCGGTGTCGCGCTGGGAAACGGGCGATACAACTCCGAACACCGAAACGCTGAAACTGCTTTCCGAGCTGTTTGACGTTTCGATCGACACGCTTTTGGGCTCGAACAGGACGCGCGTATGTCAATGCTGCGGCATGCCGCTTGACGACGAGTCTATAATATCGCACGACAAAAACGGCGAGCTTAACGAGCATTATTGCAAATGGTGCTATGCGGACGGCACGTTCACCTACGGCAATATGAACGACTTGATCGACGTGTGTGTCAAGCATATGACAGACCAAGGCTTCACCGAAGAGCAAGCGCGCAAGCATATGGAAAACTTACTTCCCACGCTTGACTATTGGAAAAATTACGAACGGCTCGGCGACAACGGAGAGTTCGAGCAATTCAAGCAAAAGCTTGTCGACGAAATCAACGCTCTTCACGTCGAAGGTTTGCCGAATGTGAAAAGACTCAATGCGCTTGTCGGCAGATACGTCAACATAGAATATCCGCTTCCCAACGGAACGTCGGCAAAGTTTTTAAACGACGAAAAAACTTATTTGGGCAATCAGCTTGAAAGCGAGTTCGGCGGCGACAGATATTTCGGAATCATTGCGGATATGGCGTTTTTGCTTGTCTGCACATACGATAAAGACGGCTCGAATCCCGAACTCGTGCTGTACAAACAACGCTAACGCGCCTCGCACAATCTCAACACCTACTTGCGAAATGTAAATTAATTGCACATCTTTGTATGCTAAAAAAATAGCTTATTCTTCCGCGACGTCGCATGCCGGAGTGACAACGGAAGAGAGTTCGTCAAGAACGCCCTCTTGTTCATCCTCGTCGAAATTGAGGCTGTTTTCCATTTCTTCACGTTGTTTTTTGAGGACGGGAAGTTCATCCGTGCAGAACAAACGCACTTTGCCGTCCTTATTCTTTCCGACGATGTTGAGGATTTTGCCTTTTGTTACGCATATGCCGGCAAACAGCGGTTCGAGCAAGAAAAGGATTGAGAGCAAAAGCATAAACACAAGCACAACCCAAAGAAACGCGCCGCTGCCGAACCATGCCATAAAGCCTTTGAGGATGTTGTCGGTGCGCATAACTTGGTCTACCACGAACAACTCGTCAAATGCCGGCATACCCGTCGTAGTGGCTTTTGCCGCAAGCGGCAAGATTGCGATAAACACATACACGAGCGGAAGAGTGAGCACAAATGCAAACGTCGTAATTCCGATAGTAAGTCCGTTGCGGAGTTTCTTGTTTGGGAATCTCAACGCCACGTTTGAAAACAGCATAATGCCCGCACTCATAGTGAGAATGACCACGATATACTTTGCAAGAACGTTGTCGATTTGGCTGAACGCCGTGAAAAACGCGATATTGTCGGGATTTTCCATATCCTGCATTGCGTTGAGCAAAAAGAGAATGCCCAAAACGATGATTGCCACCGAAAGCCCCAAAAGCGCAAAAAGCACCTTTTCGGTCTTTGTGAGTTGTTTCACCATAATTTTACCCCTAAAATTTATAAAATAATTATAAACTACAATCGGATTATATGCAAGAAAAAACTTTTTAGGCACTATGCCACGGCTTCCTTTTGCAACGCACGGGGCGTGGAAAATTCGGCAATCCGAGCGGTACTTAAAAAAACAGCCTCTCATCCGCAAAAAAAGCACCGTTTGAGCGGTGCTTTTTTGTTGACTATACGTCTTGAAATTATTTTTAAAAATCGGTCGCCTTTACTTTTTCACAATCTTTTTATCTGCGCGACCTGCAAGCCATTTCACGTCGTCCAATATCTGATAATCGTATCTTATGACGTCGGTTTCTTCTTCGCTCCTGTGCTCGACTTCCGCTCTGATTTTTCTGTATTTCACAAGCCCGTCGAAAGTGGTAAGGCATCCGTGCTTGCGAAGCTCGAAATCCTTAAACTTGCCCTCTTTCATTTTGGCAATTGGCATAGGAATCATGCCGCAAGTGATTGCGTATGCGTTCCATCTTTGGTGCTCCTGGATTGCCATACGCCCTCTCAAGCTGTCGAATTTGAAGGCGTCGTTTGTGTAAACCACGCCTTTTCTGCCTTCGATTTCGCTGCCGTCGTAAACGATGGGATCGTCTTTTTCGTATGCGCGCATAAACTCGTCGGACGCATCCTTCTCGCCATCCGCTTTGTCGCGCAAGTCGAAACCGATGAGTTGCAGTTTCATTCTTATGGCAAGCACGCCGTAAATGTTTGCTTCGCGCTGGAATTGAGCTTGCTTATACCAGCTTCTCGTAGCTTTGAGTTTTTCGCCGTCCTCGTCTATTTTCACGATATCGCGCATTTCTTGCGCCGCCTTTTTCTTTTCGCTCTCGTATGCGTAGGCAAGCTCGTAACAACGATGTCTGTCCATTGCCAACGCCTCGTTCTTTTCGTTTACGATTGCGTTTACGTTGTACACAAGCTCGCCCTCGTTGCCGAATGCGATAAAATCGACGTCTTTGCTTCCGATAACGTCGTTTTTGAGCTTATCGTCGCGGATTTTGACAAACACTTTCGTTTGCTCGAAGATTTCCCACTCTTTGAGTTTCGTGCAAATCTTTTCGGCAAAGTCAAGATTTTCCAAATCGGAGCCGAATGCGACGATGATATAGTTGTAATTTTTCTTGCCGCTTTTTTCGCTCAAATTTTCTTTGAGAGATTTGTAAAAATCGTCGTCGTTTATATCGAGCTCGAAAAACTTTTCGTTTGCCGGCTTGCACGGCAAGGGCAAATACTCGTCCTGTCCGAGTTCTCTCTCGAAGCGGTAGTAGTCGTGGTTGAGATTTTTGTCGTTTCTTGCGTCCTTTTTGTCGTAAATCCAATAGTTGACGGCTTTGGGAACGAATTTGCCGTCCTCGATACTCATAAACTGATTGTTTTCAACGGACGTAAGGAAGATTTGTCTGTTCGCTTTTCCGAAGCCGATAAGCGCGACGTTGAGCGAAACGCCGGACTTCACAGTTGCGGTTGCATAGTCGATTTGCTCGTCGTCCATAAACTCCGTAAGCGGATAATTGTAGACGAAGTCGTACGCAACGAGCTTATACTTATTGACGTAATGCACGAGTCCCGACGTTCTTTTGACAAATTTCAGGAAAGTGGATTTATTTTCGGGTTCGCCGAACACGTATGCGTTCAATCCCCTATCGCCGCCCGGGCAATATTTTTCGAGGGACAACTCGCTTATAACGCCTGCGATTTGCTCGGTAAAAGCAAGATTGATTTTGTCGTCGCCCGTGTTCACTATAACTTCTACGCTACGGTTGTCGAAATCCTTGAACAGTTCGCGCAAATTCTTTGCGAAATCGTCTGCCGATTCGACCTTTGCATACGAAACCTTTTCGACAAAAGCAAACTTTTTCAAATCCTCGTTCACTTCTTTTGCCACGACGATGCAGTTTGCGCTCTCGCCTTTTTTCGCAATGGATTTGACTATGCTCTTGTTTTGCGGATTGAAGCCGACCACTACATAACACTTCTTTGCGTTTTTGGCACGCACTTTCCAAACGTGATTGAGCACTCTTCTGTACACGATAGTAACCGCCAAAAAGCTCGCGTTGAGCGCAACCATAACGAAGCACAACCACATAACCGCCTTAAAAGCGGAATTTGCCTCCATAAGCGGTTTTACGGCGGAATAATCGTACTTCAAAACAACCAAATCCACACTCAACTTCACCGCGTCGAAAAACGCCTCGTCTGCCGCCGAACCGTTAAACTTGTTCGCAAGATAGAACAGGGGAATCGCGACAAAGTAAATCGCCCAGAACTTGCCCTTTTTGTAATTTTTGTAATATTCCAACCTATCCGCCCTGCCGCGTCTTGCGATATTCACTATCGACGTTGCAAGGATTGCAATCATAATTGCAAAGCACAGCCAAATAACGATACTCATGTTTTTCACCTACGTTTTGTTTGCTATATCTTAACATACGCACGACGTTTTTTCCATACGTTATGCCGTTTTTTTTGCAATTTTGTTGGAAACGAGTCGATTTTTTATAAAAATATCGTACGTTTGCGTGTTTGCGCTATTGCGAAAAGAGTACGAATATGTTAAAATTATATAAATTATATACAAGTTGGTCAATACTTCCGCATTTTGACGATTTTCGTCTTGCTACAAACGAAGTTGCGATGCGTACGAGGAAAAAATGAAACTTGAAAGGTTATCCGAACAAAATCAAAAATATTATGCCGCCGCCAAAGCTCTTTACGAAGAGGCTTTTCCGGTGTTGGAAAGAAGGGACGATTTAGAGCAGGCACGCATCATGAAAAACCCTGCTTATCACTTCGATTTTATCACGGACGAGGACGGTTTCGTAGGCATTATGCTGTATTGGGAAACGGACTCTTTCGTATATCTCGAACATTTTGCCATTTTGCCCGAACTTCGTTGCAAAGGCAAAGCAACCGCCGCCCTCGGCATACTCGAAGAGCAATCTCAAAAAACCGTTATTCTTGAAATCGAGCCGCCTTGCGACGATACGAGCATACGCAGATACCGCTTTTATCAAAGAAGTGGTTTCGTCATGAATCCGCACGAGCATTTGCAAGCAAAATATCACCTTGGCGACGCCGATTTATATCTGAAAATACTCACCTACCCGCGTGAAATATCCAAAGACGAATATGCTGCGTTCCGCAAATTCGTAGACGCGGAAGTTGCCGTAAACGACGAGATCGTCGTGCGTCCCATGCAGGATTGCGACGACCGCATGCAAGTGGCAAATCTCATTTATATGACGGACAAATACATCTATCCATATTGGTTCGACTCCGCGGAGGACGGCGCAAAGGTCATTGCAAAAATGACGTCGTTACCCACGCTTTACAACCAAAAAAATATCACGGTTGCGGTTGCAAAAAACGGACGTATTGCGGGCGTACTCGTTTCGTGCTACTCCCCCGTCATTGAAAACGAGGAGCATATCCGCAAAGCATTCGAAGAGGCAAACGTGCCGTGCGACGAGCGCACTCACAGGATCTTTTCGGACTATTACGCCAAAATGGCGGAGGATAAGGACGGATTTTACGTTGCAAACATTGCCGTCGACCCGCAATTCAGAAACAAAGGCGTTGCGTCAAAACTCATAACTCAAACGATAAAGGACAAAGGCACTTGCCATCTTGAATGCGTCATTGCAAATCAAGGCGCATGGAAGCTGTATCAAAAGCTCGGTTTTCGCATCACGGGAGAATATCCCGGCGTATTCGACGTGCCGTGCTACACAATGGTAAAAGATTAGAAGAGGGAAATTATGGACGTATTTATAAGTTATCGTCGCGACGGCGGCTATGCGCTTGCAAGGCTGATATACGAATGGTTGCACAGAGAAAACATCACCGTTTTTCTCGACTTGGAAGAGTTACGGTCGGGTCCTTTCAACGAAAAACTTTATTCGGCAATCGAGGATTCACAAAACTTCGTGCTTATCCTGCCCTCTCACGCACTTGATCGTTGCTCAAATCAGGACGATTGGCTAAGATTGGAAATCGAACACGCCATAAAATACAAGAAAAACATAATTCCCATCATGGTGGACGGTTTTGAATTTCCCAAAGCATTGCCCTCTTCCATGCAGGTTTTGCCATTCTTCAACGGAGTGCAAATCAGTCGAGAATACTTTGACGCGTCCATGGTCAAGTTGATTTCGATGTTGCAAGGCATTAAGAAGAGCGACGGCGATCTTCTCACCCGCCACGACGACGTAAGATATTATCTTGACGAAGACGAAAAAGAAAAACATCGTTTGCAGACGGAAGATCACCTTTTGGACAAATACGAAACCCCGATAATTCACAAACTTCTGGAAGGCAAAAAGGACGCCGTTTGCCTTGACGTAAACGTGCTCAACCCCGAAAGCGCATTCCAACGCTTTGAAAATCCCGAAGTCGGCAAAGTCATTGCCCTCACCTACTCCCAAGAAGTTGCCGACAGAGGCAACAACATGCGCAAAGACGACAACGTGCGTTTCTTCGCGACGCAATTCGAAGCGGACGATTTTGAAGACAAACTGGAAAGTTATCTCGACTCGGTGGGTGCGGACGGCATAGACTTTGTGTGTTTGAGCATGGCGATTATGGATTTCAAAAAGCCTTTCCGCATATTGCAAGCAATCCGCAACTGTCTCAATGACGACGCGGTGATGATAATTCGCGACGTTGACGACGGCGCAGTGTTTGCCTACCCCGACAACGACGGACTTTTCAGAAAGATGCAATCCTACTATATCCACAACAAGTACAGCGGATTCCGCTACACCGGAAGGCAAATCTATTCGTACGTGCGCAAAATGGAACCGAAAACCATTTGCCTCGAAAAATACGGTATAAACACCGCCGATATGTCGCGCAAAGACAAAAAGATGCTGTTTGAAGCGTGGTTTAGCTTCATCCCTAACGACTTCGGAAGAATGTTGCGTGAAAATCCCGATTCCAAGATTTCACGCGAAGTGTTGGATTTTTGCCAAAACCATTACGACGAACTCAACGAGCAGTTTTTCTCCAACGAAACAATATTCTCGGCAGGTTACGTCATCTATTCCGTACGATTTTAATTTTACTATTGAAGGGAAAAAACGGTTTTGCCACTTGTGACAAAACCGTTTTTTGATTATTGATTTATCAAACTATGTGCAACACCTAAATGGTGATTTAGTTATAATCAAAATAGACAACATTTTATAAACGGCAAAGGAATGTAAACTATGAAAAAATATGATTTTGATTTTAAAATCAGTGTCGTGGAAGCGTATAAAAACGGTCTCGACTACAAAGAAATCAGAGAAAAATTTCATGTGACTAAAACTTGTTTTTATGATTGGCTAAAATTATACAACACAAAAGTCCACCAAAAAGAAAAAACTTTTACATACAAGCAATACGAAGAATTGCAAAAAAGGTTTGATAAAATTTCAAGAGAACTTGAAATCATAAAGCTCTCTCATTGCTTCGCAGATTCTCCACGAAAACAAAAAGAGGAAGCGATTGAGCGTCTTGTTGACAAATTCCCGATAAAAGAAATGTGTCGAGTGCTGGACTTGCCCGTCGGAACATTTTACAACTATCATCTTCGAAGAGTTGACACCACTCAGAATCAGATTAGGGACGAATACTTAAAAGAAGAAATCATCAAAATCTTTAACGAATCGGGACAAAGATTCTGTGCGCCCAAAATAGCGACAAAATTATCGGAACTCGGGATTAACACAACTAAGAAAAAAGTGTCAAACCTAATGGAACAGATGGGAATAAAAAGCAAACAATGTAAAAAGAGAACGTTTGAAAAGAAGCAAGGCAAATTAGCATCTTGTAAAAACTATCTTAACCGGCATTTTGAACAAAGCGAACCGAATAAGTTTTGGGTTGGAGACGTAACCACCATCTTTATAAAAAACAACAAGTTTTATTTGTGCGTTATTATAGACTTATTTTCAAGGAAAGTCGTTGCTTATAGATTATCCGCTCAAAACAATAGCAACCTAACCGTCAATACTTTCAAAGATGCTTTTGAAGAGCGGAACCGCCCTGTCGGATTATGCTTTCATAGCGATCAAGGCGCAAATTACATAAGTTGCGAATACAGGAATTTGCTTAAAACCTTAAAAGTCAAGCAATCATTTTCCAGCAAAGCAAACCCGTACGATAATGCGGTTATCGAATCTTTCTTCTCAAATTTCAAACGAGAAGAGATAAATCATCACGACTATGATTTTTTTGAAGAATTACAGGAATCGGTTAAGGAGTATATGGATTACTACAACGATTATAGACCGCATTTAAGTTTGAAAAATAAAACACCCAACCAAGTCGAAAATGACTATGAGTTGAGCGTTTTATCCGAACTTTCCGTCTAAAAAGTTATCAGATTTCAAGTCCTATGCACTTGGCGGAAGCGGTGGGATTCGAACCCACGAACGAGTTACCCCGTTACCGCATTTCGAGTGCGGGCCGTTATGACCACTTCGATACACTTCCGTATTTTGATGTTGAAAAGCCATTGCGAAGTGGGCATAATCGGCACGCTGTGCGTATTGCCATGACCACTTCGATACACTTCCTTATAGAAAATATTTATCGAGTTTCAGCGTGGTTTATTATAGTATATAAAATTTATTTTTGCAACAAATTTTGCACGACATGGCTATTATTGTTGACAATATGCGGTTTTTCAATGCCAACTATGCTTGACGGGCGGGAAAATCGTCGTATAATTATATATCATATATATTATTAATAAATCCAAAACTATATGAATATGCGGAGCGACTATATGAAAAAATACGCAATTGCAAATGCAAATATCATAACCGGCAAACTGGGCGACGGCGTGCAAAATGGCAAATACATTGTCGTTGAGGACGGCAAAATCGCAAGCATAACCGACGACAAAAGCGCGACAAACGGGCTCAAAGTTATCGATCTTGACGGCAAGTACATCCTCCCCGGCCTTATCAATCTTCACGTGCATCTTCCCGGATCGGGCATGCCAAAGGACACCAAAAAGCAAAACAAAAAGACGGTGCGCTTTTTGATGGATCACGCGATCACAAAGCAAATCGTGTACCGTCTGTGCGCAAACTATGCCAAGGTCGAACTTATGTCGGGCGTAACGACGATCCGCACGGTCGGCGGCCTTGACGACATCGACTCCAAAATTCGCGATAACGGCGCAAAAGGCAAGTTGAAAGCTCCGAGGGTGATTGCCTCGAACATGGCGGTATCCGTCGAAAACGGGCATATGGCAGGTGTTTTGGCATACGAAGCGAAAGACGCGGAAGACGGAAGACGCTATGTTCGCGAAATTGCAAAAACCAAACCCGACCTTATCAAACTTATGATCACGGGCGGCGTTTTGGACGCCAAAAAAGAAGGCGAACCCGGCGTGTTGCGTATGTCCCCCGAAATCGTAAAAGCGTGCTGCGACGAGGCGCACAAACTCGGTTTCAAGGTTGCGGCGCACGTTGAAAGTCCTCTCGGCGTAACCGTTGCACTCGAAGGCGGCGTTGACACGATCGAGCACGGCGCAAACATCGGCGAACACGAGATCGCACTCTTCAAACAAAACGGTTCCGCTCATGTGCTTACAATCTCTCCAACCATCCCCCTTTGCATGTTCGACTTGTCCGTATCGGGTGGCACTCCGCTTCACAAAGTCAACGGAAAAGTTGTGTTTGAGGGCATGCTGGACTGCGCGAAAAAGTGTCTTGAAAACGATATACCTGTCGGTCTTGGCACGGACACCGCTTGCCCGTTCGTAACGCACTACGATATGTGGAGAGAACTCCGCTATTTCCAAAAATATCTCGGCGTAAGCAACGAGTTTGCAATTCACACCGCAACCGAAGTCAATGCGCAAATCGCATGCATTGACAAGAAAACCGGCACGATAGAAGCGGGAAAATCGGCAGACTTTATGGTTGTGGACAACAACCCTCTCGAAAATCTGGAAGCATTGCGCACGCCCAAAATGGTCGTGTTGCGAGGCAATGTGATAAAAAATCCGAAAGTCAAAAAATTCCAATACGTCGAAGACGAATTGGATAAGTACGCAAAATGACAAAGAGCGGTGCGATTCGCACCGCTTTTTTTTTGAGAGTGATATTCGTCCTCTACAAGAGGTGGACGGCGTGAACTCTAAAATAAAACATCACCCCTTTTCTTCGGGCATTCCCCTATTGCTCAAAATTATGCAGTTATTCTACAAAACAACACATCGTTCGCAAGAGGGGAAGGCGGCACTCGCATAGATAAGTATCGTTCCTTTGTTATATCACTGCGCTTTGTGCGCCAGGCAGTGGCCAACAGACGGCGCAGTCGCTTGTACTATCCGTCAAGCTCGGCGCTTAAATTCTCGCCGCCGTTGCGGCTCGTGTTACGTCTTTTAAGTTGCACATACCGTGTATAAGAACGCTTCGAATTGGTGTCCGTTCGGGTGTGGGTATCCCACCCACAACTGCAACGAAGTTGCAATATCACTTGCGCAAAGCGCAAATATCACTGTTGCCATAGGCAACAATATCACGCACGAATTCGTGCATATCACTTACATTGCCTTGCGGCTCGCACTTCGCATAAGCACATTCCGTGTATAAGAACGCAAAGCCCCTTGAGTGGCAACCCTAATGTACATATAGTACATGAGTTGTCAATCAAGGGGCTTTGTAAGGAACGAAGTGACGGAAGAGCGATTGTTACAAAGTCAATCGCGTCCAATGCTATTCGCTCAATAGTGCGCTCAGGTTAAGTCTTTGTAAAGTTGCTTGATAACCTTATCAAAATACTTGATCCCGTCCTTCTTTGTTGACACCATCTTGTTGACTTCGGAGTTGTAAAGATCGTTCTTTTTGGCTTCGAGAATGGTGTCATGAATGACATCGTAAAGCGTCTTTACATCGTCGGCATTCTTGGCGAAAGTCATAACGTAGTGCATAGGAAGTTTGCCGTCAACAAGAGTTTGTGAAGAGCCTGTCTTTATGTTGCTTGCATCATAGACGGTGTAGGAGTTGAGAAGCACGAACACGCCTGCGTATGCATCGTTGTTTGCCGTTGCCTTTTCCGCTCCGTTGACAAGGCTGTCTGCCACAACAAACGCTTTGTTGTTGCCTTTAAATTCACCGTTGACAAGGTTTCCTTTGAACATATCATCGCTCACCGTTCCGTCCGAATATGCGCCCGTACCCGCAGCGACAAGTTTGCGTGCATAGTCTGTAAAATCTGTGAGGAACTTGCTATCTTTGCCTTCCGGAGAAACGAGGTAACCGAGTCCGTTGTTGTTGGAATCTTTGTTTGTTGCGCCGGAGTCGTCACTGACAAGGTATGCCCACTTTGTTGCTACTTCGCGAAGCCAATAGACGGTTTCTTCTTTTGAAAGGTTTGCGTCTTTGACTTGTTTCAAGCTGTTGTGAATCTGATGAATCAAGCCGACCTGATCATCGGTGTCGAACACCGGCACTTCGTTCATCAGGTACGCCATTGCAGGATGCTCGGTTGCGTTGAACTTGATTTCATACTTGCCTGTTTCCGCATTTTTTTCGAATGACAGGATTTTATTGTAGTTGTTGCCACCCTCGACTTGATATTTGGTGTCGGCAACCTTGCCTACGTTGTTGTAGGGGTTCTTTGCGTCGGTCATAGGATCGCGAAGTTCGATCTTCTTGCCGTCCGCATCTTCGACAACCGCGTCTGCATCGTATTTCGGGTTGGAAACATGTGCCGTCATCTTGGAGATCAGACGATTGCGTGTAAGCAAAATCGCTTCGACGTTTTCGGGATTGTTCTTCGCCATGTCGTTGAGGACCTTCATATCCTCCGCACCGAGTTTGAAGAGGATATTGATGACAAATCCGTAACCTTGATCGTCTGCGGGATGATAGTAAGTCTTGTTGAGCGTGCTTGTGAGTGCGGATTCGTAAGAAGAATCGCTGCCCGCAAATGTCTCTTTGTTCTTTGCGACTTGTGCGTTGAACTCTGCCTCGATCTCAGCCTCGGTGACGGATGCGCTGTCGCCGATCATGCGTTTAAGTCTTGCAACGAGCAATGATTGATATTGAGCATTGAGATAGTAGTTGTAGCACTCTTCAACACTCTCTTTGTAGAGATTGTTTTTGAGGTTGTTTTCCATCTCGGAAAGACCTTCGTTGATGTAGTCTTTGAGGACGGAAACAAGAGTTTTGCCGCTATCGACGATGATGTTGTCCACAAAGTCTGCTTTGAGGAATTTGGTTGTGAAAAGGCTGTCCTCTTTTGTGTCGTCAAGGAGTTGTGCCTTGTACTCCGCAGAGAAGAACTTGTTTGAAAGTTCGACATCCTCTTTGTCGGGATCGTAATCGTCCTCTTCCTCTTCCGCGGGAAGCTCGGTGCGAGGCGCAAGATATTTTTCCCATTTTGCATAAAGAGTTGTGGTTTCGGTGATCTTGGTGTTTTCAAAATCGAACTCTTCACCGTTAAATTCCTTGTCGACGTACCAGCCGTAGAAGGTATAACCGTCTTTGGTGGGATCGCTCGGCTCTTTTGCAACGGTGTCCTTTTGGATCTTTTGCTTTTCAACGCTCGAACCGCCGTTTGATTCGAATCTGACATACACGGGATCGGTCACTTTGGTTGTCGTGTTGTCCTTCTTGGAATCGGACGTAGAAGTGTTTGCGTTGTCTTCGGTGATAAGGCTCTCAACCGTCGAAACGAGGGAATCGAGCAAACTTTTGTTTGTGTCCTCGATAGCCTTGTTCTTTTCGCTTGCGGAAAGCAATTCGGCAATGGATGAAGGAAGCGCCGTCATGTTTTTGAGCTTGGCGACTTTCTCTTTTGCAAAAAGGGTAAGAAGCTTTTGTTGAGCAAGCGATTGAGCAAGATAATTTGCGGCAGCCTCATAAGTCATGCCGTAATATTTGACATAATAAAAGGCATAACTGTTGAAACTGGATGCAAGCTCGAACTTATACACGTTTTCCGTTTGCGTGCCGAAATCACCGGTATAGGTGACGGATGCGACAACTTGCTGTGCGTCGCGTTTGTCGTTCTTCTTAAAGATTTCGTCGCAGCCCACCAATAATGTCATGCTCATAGCAAGCAATAAAACGATGGCTGTTGCGACAATCAATTTCTTTTTCATATTAAACTCCATATTGTGAGCATTATATCAATAGTACATCTATTATACACGCACTAGGGGGCGCACGCAAGCATTTTTGCGACATAAACCAAATAATTAAAATTGTTTTTGCACCGTTTTTGCAAAAAAATCGACTCGCTGCGCGCCAAAGAAAACAAGGCGCTTTGTGCGGATAGAACTCGTTTTTTTTTGCAGAATCGAAACCTGACGTAAAAATTAGAATATCGATTTTTCACAAAAATCCAACGTCCTCACCCACCCGTATTTTTTTCGATTTGCTCGCGCTTTTTAAACTTTTTTTGCAAATGTTTGACGGCTTTCGAAATTTATTTTTGCAAACGCTTGACAATTTTTTTGATTTATCATATCATAAGCAAGCATTGAATATCGCGGGGTAGAGCAGCTGGTAGCTCGTCGGGCTCATAACCCGGAGGTCGTTGGTTCAAATCCTTCCCCCGCAACCACATGCGAGATCGAATCGAGCAATCGAAGTTACGACGTCGATTTGAAAACGATTCGGACTTGCAACCTCTCGTTGTGCGGAGTGCGCAAGGCACTCCCCGCAACACAACACAAATTGTATGGCGGCGTAGCTTAGTTGGTTATAGCGGCCGGTTCATACCCGGCAGGTCATTGGTTCGAATCCGATCGCCGCTACCATACGGAAGCTTAGCTCAGTTGGTTAGAGCATCTGCCTTACAAGCAGGGGGTCACAGGTTCGAGTCCTGTAGCTTCCACCATCTGAACTCAAATAAATCGAAATACGGCCCTATGGTCAAGTGGTCTAAGACATCGCCCTTTCACGGCGGTAACCCGAGTTCGAACCTCGGTAGGGTCACCACAAATAACCTAACTTGAATTTGCAAGTTAGGTTATTTTTTTGTTTTTTACGGGGTGTTTTGCGCTATTCCACCCTTATCTCAACCATTATTTTGCGCTTTGTAGACGAACGGGACGATATTACCTTTTTCGGTTTGCAAAAA
>ERZ1027033.630-NODE-630-length-19477-cov-19.407373_pt1 | contig 19477 bp, 10 predicted proteins | sample MGYA00519444_ERZ1027033 | MGnify/ENA primary metagenome ERZ1027033 (study PRJEB26926, sample SAMN06164887) | human gut metagenome | biome: ENVO:00009003; feature: ENVO:2100002; material: ENVO:00002003 | host: Homo sapiens | place: USA | collected 2012 ...
CTGATGCATGCTCCCGTTTTGTGTGCGGGAGCCGGGTCGGGAGGCGCATACGCCCGGCATGCAGCCCCTGCGGCAGCGAGCCGTTCGTCGTGGGCGGCATTCCCTCTTTTCCGCCCCAGCCCCTGCCCCGGACACGTTTTTTTATCTTTTTTGCTGCGCAATATTTTTCGAGGGCCTATCCTCTGCCGTTTTTCAGGAGGTCTGCCCACTTGTTTTTTCATGTGAGCTCCGGGCTGCCGGTTGCATGCCTTTTCGGGGGCTGCGGCATTTCAGCGCCGGCTGTATAGTCTGAAAAATCCGGATTATCGTCTATAAAGTCTTTCCGTTTTGCGTTACTTCGAATTCTGAAAATGGAAAATGTGTTTAATATTAGGAGTGTAACTTATGAAAAACGGAAAAGAGCCCGGCGAGAAGACCGGCTCGACTTTACTGATTGCGGGCTTGGGGTCCGTCATCGAGCAGAAGACCCGCCAAGGCTGCCGGCGCACGGCGGCCAACTACCGCGCCGTCCTGCACAAGACTGCGGGCTATCTGGGTGATGAGGCCGCGTCGTTCCGGCTGCAGGAGGTCACGCCGGGATGGGTCGGGGGCTTCGTGGAGTGGCTTCAGGCGTGTCATGTCGACAAGCCGCAGACTGTCGATTTCTACCTTCGGACGCTGCGTGCGATGTGCCGTCATCTTCTGGTGCTGCGGCACCTTCGCTGGGAAGGTGGTCAGAGCCCCTTTTCCGGCATCCGTACCAAGGGGGTACGTCCCGCCAAGCGTGCCCTTAACGAATGCGAGGTGCGTCGTCTTACGCATCCATCGCTTCGCAAGAGCCTTCCTGCGCACCTGCAATGTACGCTGGACGTTCTTCTGTTCATCCTCTATGAGCGAGGCATGGTCTTTCAGGACGTTTACAACCTAAAGTGGGACATGGTCAGCCCGGACGGTCATATCTTCTATCTGCGCAGCAAGACGCACTGCCCGATCGACGTGGAGGTTACGCCCGAGGCGGCTCGGATCATGGAGCGCTACCGGCGCGGCGACACGGCGTGGGTGTTCCCGTTCCTGCACGAGGGCCGCAGCGCGACCCGTCGTGCGCTGAGCGAGGAGTCTGCGCTGCGGCGCATCAACGCGCAAGCCAAACGCATCGGTCTGGGTGCCGACATTGCGCTTCCGCTTACGACCTATGTGATGCGCCATACATGGGCTACGCTGATGCTCGAAGCGGGCAAGAGCGTGGAGCTGATCGGCCAGTGCCTGGGACATACGAGTATCGCGACCACACAGATCTACCTGTCGCGTATCTCCGTCAGCCGCGTGGACCGCGAGGTGGAGGATATGGTGAACCGGATGCTGCGTGTGCCGCCTGCGCGGCGTGCAAGAAATACGCTCGTCGTTCCCCGTTCGAGAAACGCCGGACGCCGGGGCTCTTCTGCCATGAAAAATGAGGGGGCTACGGAACACAAAACCAGAGCTGTTTCCCGCAAAAAAGAAACGGATTCGGGACTAAGAAGGAAACTCTCGGGAATACTTCGAAAAATTCCGTTTCTTGGTAAGAAAGAGAAAGTGGAAGAAACGGCTCGCTCTAGGATACCTATTTGGGTGCAAAAGTAATAATATCAAGCTATTCTGCAAAAAAAACGGAAAAAAATTCATCATTCCCTGCGGGTAAAAACCATGCCCGTTCCAAGGATTTCGTTTTCAACGCGCTGTTACACAGTGCGTTTTTTTTGTTCAATTTTTCTTTTTCTCTTTCTTACCAAGAAACGGAATCTCTCCGGGCAGCCGGTAAAAGACTACTATATGAAGAGATTCTACTTAAAAGATGTATCGATTATCGATTCAGGATATGCGGGGGCGCTCGGCTCTGGGCATCCCATCCGCGTAAATACTGTTTTGCCGCGGCTGCGTTCCGGCTTCGGCCGTTGAGAGGGGGCCTGCTACCGGTGTTTTTTCCCGGGGTGCGGTTCTTTTTGTCGGCCTGCCCGGATCAGACTTAACTATTAACAACATACCAAACTATTTCTTATGAAAAAACGATTACTTACCGTATTGCTGTCTAGTGCGGCACTATGGAGTGTTTTTGGGTTTCCGGGAGCTCTCTCCCGCGCGTATGCTTTTCCCGGAGCACAACAACGGCCGTTGACGGCGGCCGGGTCCGACAGCCTCGGGGCTGCGGCCTCTGCGGCCCCGACCGGGGCGGACAGTTTGCGTTCGGACAGCCTCTCAGTGGACAGTCTTTCTGTCGATAGCCTCTCTGTGGACAGCCTTTCGGCCGACTCGCTGCTTGACCTTCGCTCTGCGGCGGATTCTCTGGTGTTGAGCGCCCGGGAGCTGGATTCTCTGGAACAGCTCTCGCAGACGCATTGGATCGACACGGTCATTATGGCTACCCCGAAAGATGTTCCGAGCCGTCGTCCTCGCGAGTGGGACGTGAAGTGGAATATGATTATGGGGGCTTTCGCCACCCCGTTCTTCGGTTTCTCGTTCAGCGTCGCGGACCAGTGGACGCTTGAGTTCGACGGGAGCTACAATGCGTGGTCTCTGAAGAACGAGCGCCACTGGAAGCACGGTCAGGGCTCTGCCGGAGCGCGTTTCTGGACCAAGGACCGCGAGCAGGGTCATTTCGTCGGAGCCCATGTTCTGGGCGGGGTGTATAACTTCAACGGCGTGCGCCTTCCCTACCAGTCCTATCCGTCGATGGATGACCACCGCTATGAAGGCTGGGGCGTCGGCGGCGGTTTCAGCTACGGCTACCGCTGGAACTTCTCGGAGCGCTGGGCCATGGAGGGCGAGCTGGGTGTTGGCTACGTCTACTCGAAGTACGACAAGTTCGCCTGTGACCGCTGCGGGGAGAAGATCGCGTCTGGTGGGCACCACTACGTAGGTCCCACGAAGCTAGCCCTGAACCTGATCTATCGTTTCGGGAAGAAGAGCCGCGAGGCCTACAAGCGCGCCATCGCTCCCCGTCCCACGCCCCTTATCCGCGAGCGTCTGGTCCGGGATACGGTTATCCTGACCGAGACTCAGATCCAGCGCGACACGCTCGTTCAGCGCGACACGGTCCAGCTGGAGGCTCCGACCCCCGTTGTTTCGAATCTGGACTACACGCTTCATATCGAATACAAGACAGGCAGCTCGATGTACCAGTCGGCGTTGGGCAACAACGACGAGGAGATGCAGAAGTTCCTGCACGTTCTGGACACGCTGCGCTCGAACAAGAACATCACGCTCAACTCGATTCAGGTCATCGGCTACGCCTCGATCGACGGCGCGACCGATACCAACCAGCGTCTGAGCAACCAGCGTGCGCAGAGCGTCGCTGCGTACCTGCGGTCGAAATACCCGGATATGAGCCGTCTGATCTCCTCGGAGGGCCGCGGCGAGGACTGGGACGGTCTTCTGAAGCATATCGAGGAGTCTATCGGTCTTGAGGGCAAGGACGAAGCCGCCTATATCATCCGCACCGTGGGCATCAATTCGGGGCGCGAGGGTCAGCTGATGCGGCTGAACGGCGGCCGGTTCTACCGGGCGATCTCGCAGGAGATCTTCCCGAAGCTGCGCCGCATCGAGTGTAAGATCGGCTTCACGGAGATCAAGATGCAGAAGAAGGGTACGGCAACGGTCAGCACCCAGGAAGAGTAGGGATCGCGGAATCCGGGCAGGGAAGACGGTATCGGCTTGGCCGTCTTCCCTGCGGGGATTCCAAGGTCTTGATGCAATTAAGACAAGCGAGAAATCATTTAAAACCGAAAGATATGAATGTAAAATTAATTCTTGCGGGATTTGCCGCCCTTTGCATGCTCTCTTCGTGTATCAAGGAGAGCGACGGCGGCCAGTCCCCGAATCCGCCGGGCGCTGCACAGGATGCGCGTGCCGGCATCAGGCTCCGGGTTCACGGAGAGCCTGCGGACCCGCTGCGCGGGGAGACGGTCAAGACGATCGATGTGCTGGTGTTCGACGCGAACTCCACGCTGGAAGAGGTTATGAGCTGTACGCCGGGAGATGCCGTGAACGGCGAGTTTCCGCTGGAGTTGAAATCGGGTCAGAAAACTTTCTTCGCGGTGCTGAACAATCCTGCTGCGGACGCCATGGGCCACATCTCGTGGAGCGTAGGAGCGACGACGCTCGACGACTTCCGGAAATCGTCGTTCGAAGCGGCGCGGGGTAACGCGCAGGGCATCGGTCCGGATCTCTCGGTCTATAAAGACGGGGTCTTTATGATGCTCAGCGATGGGAAAGAGGTGCTTCTGGAGTCCGATCAGTTCCTGCGTGTGGAGCTTTCGTGCAACCGTCTGGGCTCCAAGGGCCAGATGCTCTGGAAGGACATACAACTCTCGCCGTCCTTCGTCGACAACGATATCAATCCGCGCAACGACGATATCGCGGATAATGACGGGGATCCGGTTTCGAAGGTCACGGAGCATCTGAGTCTGGACCAGACGGCCGGTTTCCAGTTGATGAACGTGCAGGGCACGATGTGGGTCGCGGCTCCTGCGGCCCCTGCGGAGGACGCCCCTCTGGGGGCTCTTCTTCCCTGGGCGGACTCCTACGGCAACGGATGGCTGACGGCCCGGACGGACAATTACACGACGGCTTTGAACGAGTCGAGTTACGCCACCGAGAATATCGTGCCTTCGAACCCCAAGAAGAATCAGGTTACCTGCATGCTCGTCAAGGCGCAGGCGTTGTGGGACGGCCAGAAACCGGGTGCTCTCTACGCGATTATCAAGTTCACGGCTCCAGCCAAGTCGTACCGGCATGTGGAGGAGTATCTGGGGGTCTATAATAACAAGGCCGAGGCAGAGAAAAAGTTGGCGCAGCTTCAGGGCAATGCGGCGTTGACGGATCTGGTGGATATCCGGGAATATAAGGACGGTATCGTTTACTACCGGGTGGATCTGCTGGATTGGGAGAAGGTCGAGCCGGGCAAAGACATGCAGGGGGCTGCCAGCATTCGGCGCAACAGCTTCTATCAGGTGAAGATCGGCGACATCCTGAACCTTGGCTGGAACAACCCCGCGGACCTTGTGGACCCCGAGGACGACCGTCCGGTGTCGAACCCGTGGGTCGATGTTCAGGCTACGATTACGGTCGCGGACTGGGTTACGATCGACCAAGAGGGGGAAATCGGTTAAATCATCTTATCTAAATCGACTATGTTCAACAAAATAACACGACAGCAGAACGGCCTCCTGCTCCTTGTTCTGGGAGCTGCGGCCTTTCTTGGGAGCTGCGTGCGGGCGGACCGTGCGGACTGTGATTTTCCGCTGCGCCTGCGCTTCTCCTATACGGACAACGCTCCGGGCGTAGAGCTCTTTCAGGAGGAGGTTACCTCGCTGGACCTGTTCTTCTACGACGCAGCGAGCGGCCATCTGGTCGGCCACGAAACGCTGCATGCGCTCCTTGCCCCGGAGTCGGGAGCCGCAGGCGCGGCGATCGGCCCGAGGTCCCTTTTCTCCGCCGCGGATGACGGCGGCAATACGGAGGGCGGCAATACGGAAGGCGGCGATACCGAAGGCGGCGATACGGAAGGCGGCGACACGGAGGGCGGCGACACGGAGGAGCCGCAGGAGGGGATCCTCGAGCCCCTGCCCCTGACCTACAGCCTGTCGCTCCCGCCGGGGCGTTATGACGTGGTAGCGTGGGGCGGCATCCGCGACCGCTACAAATTCGTTGCCACGCACATGCTCGACGAGGCCTTCGTCTATGCCACGCGCGAGGCGGACAGCGACCAGACCCTTATCGCCCCGGGCGGTGAGAAGCTCTTCTACGGAACCCTGCGCGGGCTGGAGATCAACGGGCAGCTGGGCAAGGAGCAGGTTGTTCGCTTCGTCCAGAACACGAACAACATCCGCGTGGTGGTCACGGGCCTTACGGAGAACCATCGCAAGCGTACGGAGGCATCGATCATCGCCCTGAACGGCGCCTATACCTTCTCGGACAACAGCCGCTTGGCGGCGATCCATGCGACCTACCAGCCCGTCGAGGGGGAGGTGTCGGGTGCCGTCCTGCGCGACTTCCGGATCCTGCGCCTCAAGCAGGGCGACGACTCCCGCCTGAAGGTGCGCGTGGGTCCCGATCACACGGTGCCGGCCGACCCGGCTGACCCGGATGCTCCGGAAGTCCCGGCCGATGCGGATAAGAGCTATACGATCTTCGACGGCAGCCTCACGGACCTGCTGCTGCTCTATCCCTTCGGCGATCTGGATGCGACCTCGGACTACACGATCGAGTTCCGCGTCGGGGCTCTGGGCGGCGGCGACGAGGACGACAAGAATACGGAGGCTCGGTTCTCGGTGCTTGTAAACGACTGGGTTGTGATCAACCAGGATACGGACCTGAACTGATCCGTATCGGACGGATGGAATACGAATAACCGATGTTTTATAAATAACTATTTCTCAACATTTTTAACAGTTTTTATTATGAAAGGAAAACAGATTTTAGCGGGAGCGCTCGCACTGATGATGGCGTTGTCGTCCTGCACCAAGGAAAACGGAACCGAGGGTTCGGGCGGCGATTCCGGACAGGAGGTCGTGGAAGGGCTGAGCACCTATGCCTCGATCAGCATCTCGCAGTCGGCACGTCCGGGTACCTATGCCGGTGGCGCTGAGGCCGAGAAGAAGGAAGGAACCATTAATAAGGCGACCGTGTTCGTCGTTTCGGCGGACGGTATAGTCCGTGATAAGATTGATATTACGACCAATGCGACGGCGGCTTTTCAAACGACCACGGGAAAGAAGTATCTCTATGCCCTTGTAAACGTTCCCGACAAATTGCTGGAGGATATAGAGGAAGGTAAGACGAAATGGGAGGTGGTGCAGACGACCATGCAGGCTCTTACGAAGTACCAAGCTTTCGAAATACTTATCGGCGGTGCGAATCCTGATGATCCTACTACCGGCTTCTGGATGTCGAACTTCTATGGTGTCGAGGGCGTGCAGCCGGTTGTCGTCGTGGAGGCCTCTGAAGCTGAGGTTAATTCTACTGATGTTCAGACCAGAAAAAACAATTTCACCATCAATGTCGGCCGTATGGTCGCCAAGGTGAAACCGCAAATTACGGTAAACACGGCTAACTGTGGCGGTGTGCTTAGCAACATGCAGTACCGCATGCGTCAGTATCCCAAGTATATCTACTTGTTCCAGCAGTATCAGGCCGATGCAACCGCGCCCGGCGGCTTCCTCGATCAGGTGATGACGCCGTACTATTTCGCAATATGGCAGAAGTCTGACAAGCCTTTATGGACGACGGATGATCCTACTAAGATTTCGAAACACGACTACTTCGAGGACGTGAAGAACACCGGTACTGCTGAAGCTCCTGTATATACGCCTGAGTTCAGCACGCTTGCTTATACAAAGGCAAACCCCGCCGAGGATCTCGTGCCTTCCTATGTTACGGAGAACACGACCGCGGTGGGCGGCCAGAATAATATTAAGATCCGCAACAAGGGTACCTACCTTTCGATCAAGGCTACGTTCGACGTCACTGCGTCCAAAGAAGGCGGGGTCTTTCTTACCGTCGATGGCAAGAAAGACGCTACCGCCTATACGGCTGGTACGACTTTCTACCGTGTCGCCTATTACAACGCCTCCGGTGAGATCGATCACTACTGCGGCGGACTTTATCTGGCGAATACTAAACCGACGAAGGTCGTTGGCAAAACCACCGGCTGGAACTGGGGCGATAAGATCGAGTTCTTATCTAAAGATGAGGCTACGGCTGCCAACAAACCCGAGGGCGAGGCTAAAGGCGCTGAAGATATAGCAGATACTGAGTGGCGTACAGGTGATACAGGTGCCGGTTACGAGTTAGTCGAGTACAAGGATGCCGAATGCTACTACGGCATGTGGCTGTTCGACCAAGCTATGGGTGATAACCTTACGAAGAAATACTCCGTCTTGCGCAACCGCGAGTACGCTGTAAGCATCACCTCTGTTGCGGGTCTGGGCGACGCTAAGGAGGACGACGTGGTGAACAAGCCGGATGATGTCGAGAGCGACTCCTATATGAAAGCTTTGATCACGGTCGAGCCGTGGGTGCTAGTCAATGTCGACGGCGGCATCTGATGCTTCCTGTCGCAGCATGATCCATTTTATCAAGAGAAACGATTAATGACCGGGGGCTGCCTCTCCTCGCAGGAGACGCGGGCAGCAGGGGCAGCCCCCTTTTTTCAACAGGACGCATGCGCCGCCCCGCGCGGCGATGCACCGGAAGCGCAGGCACGAGGCCTGCGTCGGGAGCTCCCGAAGTGCGGGAGCCTCTATATCGGGAAATCGGAAACGACAACGGCGCCGGAAAGGCATATCGCACGACGCCGGATACGAGGGCCGTATCCGACCCATAAATCTACGGAGTTCGCGCCGCCGCAAAGGGTGCGGATGCAGGTTTTTCCGGCTATACGCATATAAGGCGTGCGCCGATGTGCATCAAGGAGGAAAACACGCGGGGCGGCCTTCGCCGCACCGACCAGATAACGAACACCGGACGCTTCGGGAGATGTTCCGCGGCTGCCCAGAGGGGCGGTTCCGAAGCGGCTGCCGGACCGGGGCGCAGCCTCGCCGGCGGGTCCGGGAAGCGGACGAGTTTAAGAAACCGAAAAGAAAAAGAAGAGTTTTGAAGTGTAGTTTTTTTATAAGGGTGCTGATGTTCTTCGCCGTCCCGGTCCTCGTCGCCGGGTGCTCGGAGAAGGAGCGCGGGGAGCCGCGGGCTTCGGTGCTGCTGCACCTCTCCTATACGTTCAACACCGAGGAGCGGGACCTTTTCAGCGATGTCGCCGCAAGCGGCGACGTGCTGGTCTACCGCGGCGACGGCACGCTGTTGGAGCATCGTGCGATGACCCCGCGCGAGATCGCGGCGGCGGCCGTGCAGCTGTCGGTGCCCCGGGGCGACTCCTACACCGCGGTGGTGTGGGTGAATCTGGAGCGTGAGCTCTATGCGCTGCGTGACGAGCACCTTCTGTCGACGATGTGCGTGGAGCCGCTCAGCCGGACGGGATACGTCGAGGGCGTGATGCCCGAGTTGCTGCACGGCGCCTGCGCCTTCACGGCCGATGCGGAGGCGCCGCACGAGCAGAGCCTTCCGCTGCGGAGCCTGACCAACCGGGTTACCGTGATTCTGGACGGCGCGATGAACTGGACGCGTGCCGCAGGTACGCCCTATGAGCTGCAGATCGCAGGCACGGGGGGCGTCTACGGCTGGGATGCCGGATCGCTGCCGGGCCGCGGGCTGATCTATCTTCCGGATTACACGCCCGATTTTCCGGGCTACGACAAGGCGCTGGGTGCCACGTTCCACCTGCTGCACCTCACCCCGGAGGATGATTTTCGCCTGATCGTCTTCAACGGCCCGGATATTATCTATAACCAGCCGCTCGTCGAGGTGCTCATGCAGAACCCCGCTATCGATAGCGGAGAGGAGCTGTGGCGTCACGGGTTCTATTACCTGCGCTTCGACAGCAACATGGAACTCGTCTACAACGGGGCGATGTCCCTGCACCCGGACGACTGCGGTGCGGATGCCCCAAGAACGGAAACAAAGCTAAATAATTTATAGTATCATTATGAGATCACACCTGACGTTTTTCAACCATTTTCCGACCCGCCTTCTTCGGAACGCGCGCAGAGCGTTCCGTGCGGCGTCGATATTGTTGTGGGGTGCTGCCCTGTTCGCGGGCTGTACTTCGGACATTGAGGAGGGGCCCGGTCTTCAGCCGGAGCAGCCCGCCAGTGAGAATAAGCTGACGCTGAGCATCAGTATCCCCGATGTCTCGGCCTCATCGCCGGGAACCTATGCCCTGACAACGGGCGAGGAGGGCTTCCAAGATGGACAGGACTCGTTCCATGTATTGCTTTTCGGGAATCAGACCGATGAAACAACGGATGCGAAGTACGAGTTCATGCAGTTCGTCGAGCCGAAGACGGACCAGTCGTCGACACCCGGCAGGCGCAACTTTACCATCGAGATACCCCCGACTGATCCGAATGATCCGGCTGCGCCGAAATACAAGTCCTATAAGGCGATGGTCATCGCCAACTATACGCTCGAAGATGGCGGCAGCGGCAATCTCACGGAGCGCTGGGAGCGTTATCTTGAGAAGCATAAGGATTTTGCCGCGGCCCGGGAGAAGATTCAATTCTCGCAGGCCGGGACATGGAATACGGCTGCGGGTACGAAGCGGTATCTTCCGCTGTATGGCGAATCTCCGGCCTTCGACGAGAAAGTCGCCCGCATTCCGAATATTGAAATGCGGCGTGCCGTGGCCCGTATCGACGTGGGGGTCAACATCGGCGGGGACACTCCCGCCGGCACCGGCGGCAAATATCCGGTTTACGACCTCAATAGCACCGCGTACAACGGAAACACGCATGCTGCGAACGGCGCGCAGTTCACGCTGCAGAGCGTCACGCTCTACAATGCGGCAGGCGCGGGTTATGTGGCGCATAACCGGGCGGCCGACCCGGATGCTGATGATCTGAGTTACTATGTCACACCGCTTCAGTCCGACGGGGTACCCTATGCATATAAGACGGAAACTGGGAAGACGAACATGTTCCGCCGGGAGATCTATCTTCCGGAGACGCCCAACAAGTTCGACGACGACACGCGGGCGTTCTACATCGTCGTCGGCGGAGAGTACAACAACAGTGGCACGACCACCTACTACCGCATCGATTTCTACAACCGCGAGGCGAACGGTGCCCCGGACGCTACGGGCGAAGGGTATGTGAAACCTACGAAGGATAACCGCTTCAACATCCTGCGCAACAACGCCTATGTGATCAACATTCTGGAGGTGCGGGGCCCGGGCCATGCGTCGGAAGAGATCGCCGCGCAATCGGAGCCCATCAACATGGAGGTGGACGTCCGCTCGTGGGACACCGGGGACAGCGACCTGGGGAACGTGGTTACGGACGGGCAGTACAACCTGTCGGTCAGCGCTACGCGGCTGCGCTACCACAGCGACGGCACGGCGCAGGATCTGAAGGTCTTCACGAACTACCTGCTTGCGAACATGCCCGAAAAATCGGGCTGGGAGATGACGCTCAAAGAGCCTACATATCAGGACAACATCAAGTTTTTCGACGATAACGGTCAACCGGTCGACTTCAAAGGGGAGGGTTACACCCTGAAGGGCGAGGCCGGCATCACGAAGACGCTGCACGTGGGTTTCGACCGCTTTGCCGTAGGGGATGCAGCAGACCAGATGGAGCGTACGGTTACGCTCGTTTTCACGGCAGGCCGCATGCGGCAGGAGGTGGAGCTGATTCAGGACGTGAAGAACCTGAATACGCTGACGCTGACTCCGGATCTGCTCTCCTTCCCGAAGCGTCCGGCGGCCCACCAGCCGGTGATCGTGAAGAGTTCGCCTGCCGACGCCAAGTACTATGTAACATGGACCGACGATGGCGGTACTCTCCGCCGAATGAATATTTCGAACCCCGACGCCGTGCGTGAGGAAAAAACCGATGCTCAGGGCAGCGTTATCTGGGAATCCTTGGGCGGATGGAATACAATTGAAAAATCGTTGCTTCCCGGGGGATTCGACTGCGCCGTGGATCACCAGAACGATCAGGATCCGAAGAAGACGTGCGTTGATCAAATCAAATTTTTCGAGAAAGCCGAAGACAACATGTTCTTGCTGTGCCCGTCGGATTGGGACACACAGCATAATGCTGACGGCACAGACCCTACGCAGCCTCGCGACTGGAACTTCGTGGTCGAGGCCTATTGGGCCGACGGGCAAAACAAGTTCGAGGATACCCCGGGTGCGCAAGCTACGCTTCAGGTGGAGCAGACCCACGAGGAGCCGACGTGGGAAGTCGTGGATGCGAAAAGCGAGGGTGATATCGACTCGGCGCCAGTGCTCGAGAAGAATACCAAAACAGTTTCGGCGAAGACAACGAGTGTCACCGCATTTTTCCGCACGAATCCCCAGTACCCGTGGTACTTCGTTTCGAAGAGCGACGAGGGCAACCTGAGCGGCAAGGAGTGGGTGACAAACTGGGATGCCTTCCGCGGCAAGACCTACCCCGGCAACAGCTCGCAGCCGATAACACTCACCGAGAACACCAACCTCCAGCCGCGCAGGGTGACCTTCCAGGCCAGTTCGCCGCAGGCGGGCTTCGACCGCGGTGCGGCGCAGCTGATCGTCGAGCAGGAGGCGGCCGGGCTGCTTCTGGAGCTGCAACCGGGCGTCGGCGTTACGAAGCTTGCCGAGGATGAGCACGACGTTACCACCGAGGCCGGTGAGACGATATCACGGGCCAGATATACGCTGGACTTCGGCTCGAAAAGCGCCTCGGATATGCACGGGCTGAACGTACGCGCCAACACCGGCTGGTGGTGGAAGTGGACCGATGGGAACTTTACGGATAACTATCCCACGGACGACGCCCCGTCGAATCCCAACAACAAGTTCCAAGGCCTTGATGCCGCGACGACGTACGGCAAGGCGTACTTCGAAGCAAATGGACGCCCGGCGCCGCGCCCCCTGAGGCATACCCACCCTTACTGGGGGAATTCCGTCAGTGACACGCCTCTGGGCGATAACCTCTTGGGCTATGTTATCGGCGAGTGGCTGCCGACTCCCTCGCAGGTTAAGAATGAGGGCAAGGTAAACGGCATTGCGGAGAACTGCGACAAAAACTCGTACGACCGCACGTGGAACAACGCCTTCGCGATGCGCCCCGTGGAGGGTGTCTTCCTTTCGCCTTCGGCGACGAGCGACACGGATTTGCAGGATAAGCTACCCGTGCCCCATGCCGGAACTTACTATTCGGAGCTTACCTTCTACAACAGGCACGACCTCTATCCGACCGAATCTACCGACCCTAATCCGGATAACCAACCGGACACGGAGTTCGGGAATAACCAGCGGAAAGTCGACGCTGAGGCCAAGACGCTCCGCATCCAGCGTACGGTGCCGTCGCTGGTCTACTGCAGCTTCCCGTACGAGAACCGGAACAACGTCAACCTGTCGAGCTACGAGTATCCGGAACTTGCCAAGACCGAAGCCGCCGCACTGGCCGACCCCCAACATTGGTCGAAGCAGAATATAATCATCAAGGCGAACAGCCCGCTTACGGTGACCCTGAGAGATCAGAATTACGGGAAGAATGATGCCGAGCCGTATGAGGTCGCTACCTATACGTTGTATCCGAGAAGCCACGAGGGCTACGATACGCTGCAAATGATTAGCTTGGGAGAGCTTGGTTACTATCCGAACGGTCAGACAGAATGGAAGAAGTTGATCGATGAGAGTCAGGTGTCTTTCGAGCAGGCGACCTCCTTCCATCGCTATCAGATCGAGATCAAAGGTTTCCGTCAGGAGACGAAAGACCAGCCGGACGTTCCGTTCACGATTACGCGCACCTATACGGCCGGATATTGGATGGTCCATCCCGCGAGCCCTCAGATCATGCGGGGTGGAAGATACGGCTCCGGGGGCTTCTACATGTACCTCGACTTCAGCGCGAGCTCCTATGGGCGTAGGCAGAATATTCGGATCGGCCGCAGGAAGGTGCGCGTCGGAGATTTTGAAAACAACCAAATCACGCAGAGAGGAGAATTGTCCGAGCCTGAATATACCGAATACACCCTCGACGGCAGCAAGGGCCAGTGCTATGTAAAATACGAGGTCGAGGAGAACACGGACCCCGACAACATGTGGATCTACTGGGTGGAGTATCAGCCGGCCAAAAAGAACGCCGACGGAACCCCCCTCCCTTACACGACGACATGGAGTGACAACGGCTACGCTTCGCAAGGCGAGGTGGGCAAGTACCTGTTCCTGCAGGAAGCCGCTAACGCCAACGGCCTTGTCTTCCTGAAGAACGGTCCTACGGTTCCGGCACTGTACGATGGAACGAACGCAGGGCGGGATCACTGGCTGAGCAACGGTGTATCTGCGTGGGAGGGTAAGATCGATCCCTTCGAATATCAGCGAGATGCATGGCTGCAATTCGATGGTCCATATACACCCAGGTATTATCGCACGACTTACGATGTAGCATGTCAGATCACAGAGAGTAAGTTCTTTTGCGCCGCCGCCTCGGGGGATACCTCTGACGCCAACTCGCAATATCTGACGGCGTCGACCTGCAATGCCTATACGTTGCTTCATGGCAATACCCGTGACGTAAGCGTGTTCCTCAATCTGAACTGCTCGATTCGCGGCCTGCATAATATGTTTGGCTCAAAGCGGCATGGTGTGGATGTCGGCGGCAGTAATCCCGGTGGAAAATTTGGTCCGTACGGATGTCCGGATAACGGAAAGCCGAACCACCAAGGAGGCCATCTACCGGGTATTGAACGAAAAAACGTACAGCTGTTCGAACATATCAGGGACGCGACCTACACGACACAGGCCGGCCCTGTAAAGGGTAAGGCATTGAACCTGATGATCATGCGCCGGGCGATTACGACCCCTCCCGGCAATGCACCGTATTATCCGCCTTCGATGGTCGTCCCGCAACCCTGATCCGCCCCGGGGGCGGCCCGAAGCATAAGAACCTAACGAAGCAGACAAATAAAAACACAGCATACAATGATACGAAAAGAGAACAAGAGATCTCCCGGGGCGCACGGCGCAGCGGGAGTACGGATCCAAGAGCGGCTGCGGAGCCGGGCTGCCGGCGCGGCGGCGGCTCTCATGAGCCTCGTCGCGGTGCTCTGCGCCGGCTGCGCCGAGGACCCCACGGAACAGCCGCGCGGCCCGCAGGGCGGGACGGGGGATTACGCCCTTCTGCAACTTACGGTCCCGGGTGCCGCAGCGGGCACGCGGGCTGCGATGACCCCCGCTCAAGAGGGCGGCATCGCCATCGAAGATACGCACATCGTCCTTTGCCAGAAGTGGGATGCCGGCTGGTACCTGAACCGTGTGATCGCGCTGGCGGAATGCACGGTGACAGAGTCTGAGAAGCCTGATGCGAACGGATACACGACCTACAATATCGAGGTACCGTTCGAGACGGGCACGAAGGGCAGCAAGTACTGCCTGGGCGTGATCGCGGGATTCGACGGCGGCAAGGCGGCGCTCGAAGCGGCCGTAAATCCATTCTACGGGAACGAGCTGGACGCCGCGGACCCGCTGCGCGACATCCGCACCTCGCTTGTCGCCACGGCCGCGGGCAAATGGCCCGCCGACCGCATGTTCCCCATGTGGGGCGAGAGCGATGAATTCACGCAGGTGCCTAACGGCAGTATCGGGACGCTCAGCCTCATGCGCGCCACGGCCCGCGTGGACGTGGGTGTCAAGTTCATCAAGAACGGTGACAAATATAATTTGAATGACATGCAGGCCGAGGGCCTCTACAATGAAGGCAAGGGCACCTATTTCGCACTGGCGAGCGTGCGGGTCTACGGCACGATGAAAGGCGGCACCTATGGTTCCGCGGAGAATGTGTACGGCTCCATCACGTCCGAACCCAGTGCTGCCACCGTACCTAATACGGTTGTCGGTAAGTTCGGACTGGAGGACCTGAAGTACGAATACAGCGAAGGAACAGGAACAGGAACAGGAACAGATAATGATTTCACTGATTCTACACCCGCAGACGGGGGCACATGGAGCGATAAGGAGAAGAGCGCACGCCGCATGCTGACGCGCGCCTGCTATGTTTTCGAAACGAAGAATAAGGGCGCGGAGTTCGACGATGCCGCCTGCGTCATCGTCGGCGGTTACTACGGCGAGGATAAGACCCCGACCTACTACCGCATCGACTTCGCAACGACGAATATCGTGAACGGCGTTCAGAACAAGCCGCAGCCCGGCAACCGTTTCGACCTGCTGCGCAACAAGGTCTATGTGGTCAACATCACCTCGGTATCCGGCCCGGGTAAAAACACGCCGGAGGAGGCTCTCAAGAGCGACGAGACGAAGATGACGGCCGAGGTGCAGGAGTGGAACCAGAACAACACGGTGGGCGACATCACGACCGACGGCGTCTATACGTTGAGCGTCGACAAGTCCGAGCTGCAATACTACACCGACGGCACGCCCGAAGAGATCGTCGTGAAGACCGACTACGACGGCGTGCTGGGCAGCGGCTGGACGCTGGAGGCCAAAGCGGAAAAGGCCGATGATCAGCAGAAATTCGAGAACGCACTGCTCTTGTACGATTCGAAGGGCAATCAAATACCCGTCGCGGACTTCGCGGGTAGCAAAGGCACCACGACGCTGCGCATCGGAATGAGGGAGCTGCCGGATGCGGGCGGCAAGACCGCATACCTTAACGGCAAGCTGATCGTCAAGTCCGGCCGCATGCAGGTTCAGATCCTCATCCGGCAGACGTCGCAGGACCTGCTGCGCATCCTCTTCGAACCCGAGGAGATGGTCTTCGGCAGGGGGAATGCCGATGCTGCCGAGAACGCGGCCTTCACGCAGCCCGTGAAGATCACGGTCACGACCAAAAAGGACTATGTGCTGACGATCACGGGCAAGGACGCCAACGGCGCGACGTACACCCAGACGATATGCAATACCCAAGATCATACGCAGGAGGATAAGGTTGCTCGCGACGACCGGTTCGAAATCCTCTTCAAAAGAGAGGACAACAACGGCGGCGACACGAACTACAGCTACCTGCTGCTGCCGAAGTATTTCGAGCAGGACCGGGCCTTCACGTTCGATGTGACGGCCAGCCTGCCCGGCTTTAAAGATGTCGCCCCGGCCAAGGAGCGGTTCATGGTCTACCAGCTCAAAGACGGGATGCGGTGGATGGTCAACGAAGGAGCGGGCTACGTCGTGACGCCGAATCCGTGGCATGTGATCTTCAGCAATCAGGCGCACGCGGGTACGCGCTTGAATATCGAAGTCAAACCGGATGTAACGGTGAGCCGGCCTTGGTGGTTTTCGAAGGGCGACGATATGACCGAGCTTCCCGAATGGTTTATGGCCGGGAACAAAGACTTGATCGGGAAGAATCTCGAAAACGTGTATAACGACGCCAACGGCGGCGTGCGGATCAAATTGGACGAATATACAGAACTCGGCCGCCGCAGCGTGACGCTGAAGGTCGAGGAGATGACCGGCGGGCTGCCGACGAGCGACTCGAAGCTGATCATCACGCAGCGCGGAAAAACACCGGCCTTGGAACCGAGATTGGCCAGCGCCACAACCGACTCGCCGAAACACAGTTTCGCGAAAACCCAAAAGTTGGACCTCGAGAAGGGCCAAAAGGAGGTCTACACGCTCGACCATGGTACGGGCCCGGGCGCCGGAACATACACCTTCAATGTGTGGGCGAGTACCTACTGGAAAATGTTTTGGAACATAGAGGACCAAACGCAGCACGACTTAACCATGGAACTGCTTGTCGACCCCGACTTCGTGCCTAGGACGACGATCACCCCCAAACAATACGCGGACGGAGTTGAAGAGACGTGGGACGGCATCTTCACGGTCAGCGTGCCCGCAGTCCCGACCGTTGATTTCGACAACACCGGTAAAGAGACGACGCCGAATCCCAATGTCGAGCTGGGCGGCCGCCGTACGGTGACGCTCGAGCTGCGCAATGACTCCCCGAAACTGACGCCCGAGGATGTCGAGGACTACGCCCGCGAGCTGCGCATCACGCGCGACCTGCCCGCTTATACCTACATCGACCTCTGGCCCTTCGAGAACCCTGACGGCCAGCCCGCGAACCTCGACAACATGGTTTACGATAACATGCCCCAGCCGTATGACGACGCGAAATTCCGGGTGTATACCAATGCCCCGGTCACGCTCAAACTCCAACAGAAAAAAGCAACGGAGAGCGCATACTGGGGTGAAGATTCGGTGGTCTTGACCCCTTGGAACGGATATCAGATGAGGGAGCGATTGTTTAAAGAGATACCCGGGGTGATGGACAAGGCCGACATGGACCCGAACAAACCCGCGACCATGTACAAGCTCACGGCCACATACAAGCAGTACGACAAGAACAAAGGGGAGAACGTAACGCGTGACACGACTAGAATCGCATACACGGGATACCATATGCTGCCGCCGACGGTAGAGGAACTCGAAAGTTATAAACACCTTTTTCCGCATAACGTAGACGAACTTACGCTCGACTTTTCGAACTCCATGTTCCTTGAAAGGGAGGTGCGGATTGTAAAGCGTAAGTGCTATACCAACTATGAATACGTGACCAAGGAAAAAGACCCTACCAACTGGGAAGAACCGGTTGAACTGGTATCTAGTGCGGTGATATCTACCAGCGCCGGTACCACAAATAATCTGAAAGTCAACGTGCAGATTGGGACTAACGCGCACGCGAACTTCCTGTACAAAATCGATGTGGAGTTTAAGGATCAGACTGGGAACTTTGTAGTGGACAAAAATGCGGACCCGAAACTTTTCCAAGACGGACAAGGCATAAATGGGTATATCGTATACTACGACCCAATCAGTGCTGCTGGCTCCGTACGGGGCAAATGGTTGCTTGAGGGCATATCTCCGGACGCATGGGTCGATCCAATGGGAATCAACAACTATAAGATTGCAAATAACCTCTACCAATCTCCAGTAAATCCTAACATAGCAAGTGCTATGGACGAGGCAATGAAGGAGGGTTCTGCATACCAACTACTGAATTATGGTGCTGTAAACGCAACCGTAAATTATAGCTATTTCCTACGACTCCAAAATGGAAAACACTATATACAGTATTGGTGTCCAGACAACCCGGCCGAAAAAACGGAAATACTAAACATCAGCACTGATCCCTCAAAGACCACGAGGATGACATCTCAAAACTCAAAAAAAGGATTTAAATCATATTACAACCTGAATATACTTTTCTGCCAATGCGGGAAACAACATACCTGGGGTACAGGAGTGATGGCCACAAGTGGGTGGAATGTATGGCCAAAACACTCCTTGAGCAACACCTACGAAAATTTCGGTTCGTACTACCTCCCCCGATGGCCGTGGAATTCTGGTGCGAATACTTCAACGGGCGTGTATGAAGGTGAGCCGGATTATCGCGTGGAAAATAGCTACGCAGGATATTGGGGAAGACATGGGTACTACTCTTTCCCCCACGGTTACGCCATAAAGGAAGCAACATATATTGTCAATGGTGATGTCCCAGTATACCGATCCGCAACCGCAAAAAAGCCTTGATAAAACATAATTTCATCAGATGGGTGTACCCCTGCTTGCCGGCCTCATGCCGCCCCTTTCGGGGGTCGGATCGTTCGACCCATGGTTTGCCGCTGGAACCCTATGCGGTTCCCGCGGCCACCGCGGGGGCTTCGGGCTCCCCGGCCCCTCTGGCGGGAGTTCCCGGGGCGCCTTCGGGGAGCACGCAGTATCGCAGTATAACCGATGAAAGCTACCCAGCATACCTTACCGTGCACCTCGCCGGCCCCGCCGGTTGCTTGCGTGCCGCTGCGCCCGCCGCACAGTCCGCACCGGTTCGGCCTGTCGGGCCAGTCCTGCCCGTTCTGTGCGCCGGCCCTGCCCGCCCGGCCGCTCTTGGCTCGTGCAGCCACG
>ERZ1027033.636-NODE-636-length-19360-cov-9.152189_pt1 | contig 19360 bp, 20 predicted proteins | sample MGYA00519444_ERZ1027033 | MGnify/ENA primary metagenome ERZ1027033 (study PRJEB26926, sample SAMN06164887) | human gut metagenome | biome: ENVO:00009003; feature: ENVO:2100002; material: ENVO:00002003 | host: Homo sapiens | place: USA | collected 2012 ...
GTGATATAAATATACAAAAAAAACTTGATATAACCATATAAATACGGAACATAATTATCTTATTTTTAACGATTTAATTGTAAGCACTCAATTGTGTACACCTTTTTAAAAATCAAGAAGATGAACTTTTGAGTAATTTAAAATTTAACGATTAATAATGGTTTATACAGCCATTGACATAGGAACAAGATCATCATAATTCTTATTCCCATCCATCAAAAGCTTGATTGTAGTTGCGATATAGTCACGAGCATTCAGCCCCACATTCTTGCAGGTTTCAATCAGAGTAAAAAATGCCAGTGCTGTTTCAACTCCCTCTTCGCTGCTAAAGAACAAAGAGTTTTTTCGATGTACTGTAAAAGGTCGAATGGCTCTTTCAACGAGCATATTGTCTATCGTATATCGACCATCTTTCCTATAATTCTGAAGTTCCTCCCAACCATTGATCATATAACTCAGCGACTTCCTCATCATCTCACCATAATGCTTTCGTTTACTATTCAACAACTTCACCGCTCTTCTATATATATCATTCAAAATGTGGGTTACATCATCCTGACATCGTCGTTTCTTTATCTCGTGAGACTTCAAGCGTTTCAGAATACATTCAGCCTCTATCTTATATAATTCGCCTATTTTCAAAACAAACCATTCAGCATTGGCATCCTTGTTCGATTCAAAAGTCATGGCAAACTTATTACGCACATGAGCCCAACAGAGAATAAACTCACATGTAGGATTTACCTCTGCCAAGTGCTTGTAGACCACATAGCCGTCAGACTGTATGCTTCCAAGGAAGCTGCCCAAGAAAGTCTCAATCGGACGGCTGCCGCGGCTGTCATTCTCATCATTATCATAGAAGAAATAAGTAATGTTCTCCAGTTTGTTTACTAAAGCCCAAACATACTTTTTATAATAATGACCAAGCTTGGTTCCATCATTTAACATCTTTATCCTAACCTTTATCCAAGTCTCATCTATATTCAGCACTGATATTTTACTTTCAACAGTTTGGACTTCAATTTCACCAAAATAGGGCTGAACATTCTGGCTCCTATCTTAAGGGCATTGGCTAGGGTGTTGTTGCTAACAATAAACTTGTCAAGGATATTGCGAATTCGTTCACGATACACGGGAGTATGCAGCTGATAAACGTCACTCACAACATCGGCAAACAAATCCGGAGTAAGATGCGTACCTGGTATCACATTCGCTCTCGGCATCGTATTATCTTTTTCTAGATGTAAGGGACGATAATACTCATGGTAAACACCTTCCTCATCCTTAAATACAGCTACACGGTAACGTTTTAACTCCACATAGCTGATACGGTTATACTCATCTACATCTTTAAAGCGAACAAATACCCAATCAGATGGAACACCCTCCAAAGAACTTTCCAGTACGACTTTTTTAGCAACATCCATTTGGGTATAAGGACCTCGAGGACCGCGTTTTGCATCCAAATGTTCAGACTTCACCTTGGTTTTATCCAAGGGATCTTCTGAAACATTGGAATCTGTCTTTTCTGATGTAACTGAATCACAACCATCGCAATTTTCTTTTTCTTCATCACGGCCATGCTTCTGAGCAGGACGCTTAAACTTACGACTGGTAGATTTATTGCCAAAGCTCATTTTGTTATGCCGGTTATTTAAATCACGCAAATCAGAAATTTCTTTTTCGCGCTCTTCCAACTTCTTTTGTAAATCAGCAATCATAGAGCGCAAATCCGCATTTAGAGTCAAATATTGCTCTGTCAGCCGATTACTCCTATCCAGTTCTGATTGCAGCGAACGTATCATATCATTGGCGTTCTTTATGCTTTCCTTCAGGTCCTGAATAGTTTCCAAAAATGCTTCACGTTCCATATCAGACAAGGGTTCTTCTGCTCTGGATTCAAGCTCCAAAGCATTCAGATAATGAGATTTCATTATCATTTCTTCCACTGTCTGATCTGTCTTTTTCATACGATAAAGATACGAAAACTATTTGATAAAACAGTGGAATTAGCAATCTAACTATCTGCTTTACAGTTAATTAATATTAAATACTAATTGTCTTAACGACAGGACATTCAAGCAATGCAGCCAGGTATTTAAAATCCAATTCATAGATAACAGTATTGCCTTCAAATACGGGTTGCAAGAACTTATAACCTTTCTCATAAGTGATATCATAAAGAAATCTCTTATGATTTTTGAATCGTATAATCTTAAGCGTTTGCCGGTCTTTAGACAGAAATACATAGGCATCTCCATTATAAGGATTTTCACCCAATAATTCAACTTCTGCAAATAGACGATATTTGCCATATCGCATGTTGGTAACACTACTGACATACCATAATTTTATACCGCCTGTAATAGCTAACATAGAACCTCCAACTTCTCTACCAATTGTAGCAGCTGTCGGTAGGTTAAATTGTTCTGCTGGATACTCAGGCCTTGATTAGTACGGACTGTGATTCCAAATCGTAAAACTGATTTTGTGCTATTATCAAATTCTCTCGGTTCATCGTCAACTGCTTGTTCAGAAGAGGACATCAAGCCATCCTGGTCAACTATTCGAATGGGATGAACAGATGACTTGGATTTCTTTCTGGATTTGAACCATTTTTCAAACTGAGAATAAACGATGCCATTCTGCTGGCAGAAAGTAACAATGGAAATCCCCTTAGGAAGTAAGCACTCAATTTAGGGCATCCCCCTTCGAAAGGGCACTTTTCAGTGCCCTAAACTGAGTTTTGTTAATTAATTAGTCTTGTGAATTTAACATTGGCTTGTAGCCAAAGTGATTTTGTCAGGAACCATGTTAACATAATCCCTGCACCCGTTAAAGATATTTTTGAAAAAAGTTCCGATGAAGTTCCAGATAGAACTGCCATGAAGCTTTACCGTTCCAATCACACTGTGATAGGTTGCCGCCATCTCTGCACCGGCATCACTACCATAATGAAGTGAATTGTTGCGTTGAGTGGTCAGCTTTCGAATGGTTCGCTCAGCCAGGTTGTTGTCTATCGGTAATTCACCATCATCCAAGTAAGCAAAGATCTCTTTCCAGAACCGGTTCAGATAATTGAGAGCTTCTTTATAATACCGGCTTCTAAATTCTGAATCCTTTGTCAGTTCACTATCTAACAAGCTGCGTAACTCTATCAGAAGTTCCTTCGTTGCCAGGCTTTGCCTTTCCCGGAACCTTTCCTTGGGAGTTAATCCGGCATCATCGTATTTACGCTCCCTCATAAAGAACTCCTTTAAAATTTCGGAAAAGCGTTCTGCAGTCGGTTCACCACCCTGATTGGAAGCCTTGACAAACTTGTTCTTGGCATGTGACATACAAACCTGGTGGACAGTATCTTTAAACCGGGCTGATTTCAGCTCATTGCCGATAAATACATAAGCATTGTATCCGTCGGACATAATACTCTTCAATTCTGCATCGCCCAAAAAGTCTGTAAGTACATCACGACCACGCGAGCCATTCTCATAGAAGAAAATGGCTGTTTTCCGGGCCTTGTTGACCAGAACCCAAATGTAGCACTTCTTATAGTGATCATATTTACGCACTTTACACCAGGTCTCGTCGCAGTTCACTATCGAATCTTTTTCCAAAGCTATAGACTTCAATACACAGACCAGTTCGTCCAGGTATGTCTTACCTTTCTTAAGCCAGTTGCGCAACGTGTTTTTAGAAATGGTCATGCCCATATCTGTCAGCCATTGGTGAAGAAGACCAAAAGTCACATTCTTTACATAAACTTCGTAGGCGATAGCCTGCAGAAATTCAGAAGTGGCCCTAGTGCCTTCAAAACTGGTTACTACCTCAGGATGACCCTCGGAAGGGAAATAACCCCACTTGGGCTTTTTACCAGGCTCTGCATAATGAACCATCTCGAAGCATTCTTCCGTCAAGAAAGTACGAAAACTGAATACCCGTACCATTCTTCTTTCAATGATGCGACCGGGAACCTTTGTCAAATCGGAAGGATGCTCTGTCGCCTCTCCGGCTACCCCCATCGTTTTATAACCGTCAGGGCGATTGGACAAGTCACGCTCTTTCTTGGAAGACTCTTTTACCTCTTGAGATGGAGCATGACCAACTGAATCCGTACGAAGCGTATCATCGGTTCCATCATAATCATCTTTCTCCTTCCGGCGGTCTGAATCACTTGTTTTAGCTTTAGATTGTATCTTTTGACGTCTATCACCAAAACGTTCCTAATGGGCATAATCAAGTTTTTCCTGAAGTGATTTTATCTTACGCTCAGCCGATTTGCGAAGTTTATGCTCTTCTGACAACCGATTCTCAAGGTCAGCATGTTTCGATTGCATGGATGACATCTGATCCTTCAGTTCTTTCATCTGAGCCATAAAATCCTCTAAAACAAGCTTCATGGCATCACCTGTCAACCTGAGATCCTGATTTTGCTCAGCAAGGTATTGTATGTATCGGTCTTTCTGATCCTCTGCCATACCTGCACTATAATTTATAGGGTTGCGTGAGTAGGTTTCCCTACTCAACAACTCTCGTTTTGTTTTAATTATATCTTGCAGATCGATCATACTTAAACCTTTGAGTTACAGCATTAAAGGTAATAAAATAATCGCAAAACCGCAAGTGGATAAATAGATTGATTATCTGATTTTTAATGTTTTAACTATAGGATTCTCAAGAATCAAAACCACGTCCTTCCAGGCAATCCGATAAACAGTATCTGCCCTGTTCCGCTCCACTTTCATGAACTGATAGCCTGCCACAAACTTCTTTTCAAACAGACTATATGAACGATTATCAAATGAAAACATACGGACTATTCTTCGATTGCGCGACATGACTATAAAGACATCCCCATCTCTGGGTTCCCGGTGAAGCCGTTCACGAATGACAGACAACACACGGCTGTGCTTACAACGCATATCGGTGAAATCACGGACATAATAAAAATGATTGAGACCGGTAACACTCAGCATAACCCCTCCAGTTTCTCTACCATACGAACCAAATCCGGATAGCTTAAATTTTTTGGGACAAATGCAAGCCATTGCTGATACGAAGCTCAACCCAAATACGAACAGGCTGATCAGTTCTGCCTGGTGATACCGGTTGAGGTTGATCAATGGCACTGGATTGTTCCTCATGACCGATTACAGGAGCACCATCAACCTGGACTTCAACTACTTTTTTCCGGGTATCCCTGTACCATTTCTGAAAGATGTTATAAGGAACTTTGTTCTTAACACAAAACGATTGGAGAGATTCTCCATGAGGCAAAGCCTCGGTCTGGTACTGAAAGTAAAACCTTTCAAGATCTTCACTGTTATACATAAATTCTAAAATTTTTGTTCGCAGCGAAGATAGAGGTTTAAATTATGAGCCAATTTTTGACTGCTTACGGTCTTTCATAAATTACCGAATGAATATTTCTGATATGTTTTCTCTACTTTTTCTATTATTCCATTAATATCCTTTTCCTTAATACCGATTATCATTGCCGTTTGATTCTTCCCGTCCAATCCATTTGCATTGAACGCCCCCTCAAACTTGTAACTGTATGCCAACCCAAAAAGAGGGACACCGCTGTAAATGGAAGCAAAGTTGGCATGCATTCTAGTACCGATGAAAAAACTCATTTTACTGATGACATATTTTACTTGTGGTGAAATCAAGTCTTTATCCACAAATATCACATTACTTTTGTCCTTGAGTTTATCGTATGCCGCTTTGCAGGCTACCATATCATCATTGTTTGGTTCCGGTATCTCATAATTGTATGAATGTGGTATAAGATATATTGTATGTCCCTTATCACGGAAGTGACAAATCAAACGGTCTATCAGTTCCGGATAGGCATCAAACTGTCCTGCCAACGTGCGGAATCCATTACTGTATGCCAATCCACTTACATTTATGCCCACTGAATAGGGCTTTATGTCAATATTCCAAGGTTCAGGCTGCATATAAGCTGAAAGGTCTTTAGTCAGTTCATTTTTGATTCCCATCTTTTTCAACTCAGGAGTAAACTTATCATCCCGCACATATACGGTTTTTGAATGAGAAAGAATATAACGAGCTTCATCGTAGTTGCGCTGTAACTGAAAAGGCCCAAGTGTTTGCGGAAGTTGTATTACCGGTATGTTCATTTTGAGAGCAATCCATGTTTCCAAGAGGCGCGAATGAAATGTATCTGTACCATAGATGTCGGAAAAACCGTCGCCTCCATTGATAGCGGCTACATATTCAACGGATTTCAATAATTTTGCGGTTTGTGACCAAGGTAAAAGTATACCCAATTTGCGTAACAGCCACCATTCTATGATGAAAATTCCAATAGTCTTGCGATGCCAGGTAATGCTGTTAACGGATAGAATTTCCTCTTTACATTTTCGATTGCATGATTTAAGAAAATTTTTATAGCAACGTATATTTAATAATATGGTTCCTTCTTTTAAATTTTCGCGCTGCTGAAGAAATGATATAGCTCCATAACCCAGTGCGGCTGTACCTCTATTGTTGTCTCGCAGGTTAAGTCCTGAAATGATGATGTATTTCTTGTGATTCATAAAATCATGAAATTATGTATGTTTTTTAATCGATGCCATAATCCCTGGCTTGCTTTGAATATCCAACCTACTTGATGTCTGTAACACAAGTACATAAATTTGTTTCTAAGAGTTGGTATTTCAGATAAAGGAGTATATTCTTTAGAAATGTTGTCGCTCCATGCTTCATACTTCCAGTTTATGCTATGGAACAAAGGGGCTTTTAGAAAATCTTTCAAAGCAATCGATAACCCTTCTTTAGGACTTATGAATTTCTCATGATAGACTTTCTCTATTTTTGTATTGTCAAATTTCCTATTTAAACGACGAGCGTATATTACTTGATACTTGAATTTTTTATCCTTGAGCTTTATTGTTTCATCACTCATAACTACTTTAGGACACTTGCCTGTAAATTCTTCTATCGCACAGAGGTAGATAGTCAATATATCTTGCCATTTTAATGAATTATCAGTAACAATGTTATATGACTGCTTTAAACATTCTCTTTTCCCAATAACAGCGCATATGGCTTTCGCCACATCATCTCCATGTGTCATTGCTGTATATTTATCTGCAATATCATTTGAAAAAACAATACATCTACCTTTTAAAGCCCTATACAACCAGTTTTCTTTTTCCAGTGCCCCTAATTGCAACCTATAAGTGTTATATGTCACGGATGGTCTGACTATTGTATAGTTTGAAAAACCACTCTGATAAAGGATATCTTCTTGGCGCGCTTTAGCCAAAGCATATTCATCCGTTTTTTTATATTCTAAGTCCTGTACGGTCTCTAATAAACGTGGCGAGTTTTCTGTCAAAGGCACCTTACTTTCAGCAAAAATTCTTGCCGAACTTATGAATATATATTGTTTGGTTGATTGTAACAACAAACGGGCACGCCTGTCAAATTGATTTGTTGAATAGGACATGAAATCCACTATCGCATCATAATGCATACGAGAGAGGCAGGCTTTCAGGAAAATTTCATCTTTCGCATTTCCTTGCAAATAATGTAGTCTTTCACATGATTTGTGTGCGGAACGGCTTGTCACATATACATTGTTTCCTGATGCTACTAATAATTTTGATAAGGGAGCACCCATTGCTCCCGTACCCCCCAAAACCAAAATGTTCATACACTATTTTTTGAGTTTTTTCAGCACACTGACCACAGAAGCAGGTAATGCTTCCTTTAATTTGTTTTTAACCATTGACATACCTTTCAGGGAACACTTGCCCAATTCTTTGATTTGTGCAACATCTGTTTCCGCATCGGTAAATACCTCCATGAACAGAGGTGTTTGAGTATTAGGGTCAGTAAATATTTTAATAGTTTGCTCTAATTCCGTTTGCGACCGCACAGCTAAATAGTTGAATCCTTGTGATTCCACCCAGCCTTTGGCAGTAGCATGATGAGCGGCAGCTACATTCACGTCCACATCGCGTACTCCCTTAAAAGGCTCATAATAAGCCGAGTGGAATAAGGCACCACATGAATTATTGATAAGCATAATACGAGCTTTGCCAATATAGCGGTTCCAAATAGAATTCATGTCATAAAAGAAACTCAAGTCTCCAACAATCATGTAAGAGGGAACACCACTTATGTATGATTGGGCTATGTAGCTTGATGTTGACCCATCTATTCCACATGTTCCTCTGTTGCAATAGACATCCACAGTTTTAGGTATGCTGAAATTATTAGCTATACGTATATTGTTGCTGTTTGAGATATGGAATAATGCACCGTCTTGCATATTGGAGATTAATGCTTGAATAGCAGAAACGGCAGAGTAATCAAAACCGTGAGTCAATGAATTCTCATCAAAGATCTCGTTCTCAACCTCTTTCCATTCTTTATAATAATTTTTAGTATTATGGATGCCTGTTTCCACTAATCGCTTGAAGAAATATTCCGGGGTACATTCAATAATCTTGGTTTGCCGTTTTAAAGGGTCTGATACTTCTCCATTAGGTGAAACGTGCCAATGCGTCAAAGTTTGTGGGGCATTATTGAATCGTGCCTTTATATTGAGAAGGCGGTTGGCATTCATTGTAATAATGATATCAGGCATGACGGATTCGAATTTTGTTCTGTCAACCATTCCATACCAATTGCTACGCACAAAATTTTCAATATGGAGATTGCCTATTACGTCACTTGTAGCTAAGGCTCCAAATTGTTCACAAAATGTCTGTGCCAAAGCAGATGCATATTCTGAAAGGGGTAAATGTTGTCCCCACAATATTAATATTCTTTTCCCCTTTAATTCATCGGCCAAAGCATTCCACTTTTCATTTGAATCGGTTGGCATCACCCTGTCGATTTTTGTTACAGATGGTAAGGCAGGCACTTCAAATTTGTATAAGGCTTTTTCTACCGGATAACTATCATCTATCTGAAAGTTAATATGTACAGGTCCTTTCTCGCGATGGTCCAATTCAAGCAATGCCTCATTCACTAATCTATTGCAATACCAAAAATCCATTCCGTCACGCACTATAGGTAAATCTACACTTTTCCGTACAATGTCACTGTATAGGTTCTTCTGTGGAACACATTGGTCTTCTTGTTGATTCAGATAATAGTGGTTACGATCACTGGTTAATATGATAAGTGGCAAATGTTGATAAAAAGCCTCTGCCACAGCCGATACATAGTTGCAGGTCGCGGTGCCGGATGTGCATACAATAGCTACAGGCTTTTGTAATCGCTCAATCAACCCCAATGCGAAGAAACCGGCACTGCGTTCGTCTACAATAGAATAGCACTTGAAAAAATTGTCTTCCTCTGCTGAAAATACCAACGGTATCGGCCGGGTCCCGGCCGATACCACCAGATTTTGAACCCCATACGCTTTCAGCATAGCTAATATAATCTGTACGTTTTTATGTATTGTATACATTGCTAAATTATTTAATTGATTTATTTTTCGAATCTACTGATTTTGTTTTTTATTATCTTCACCAATCCTTGGCGTTCATCACTGTTTATACCAAAGATGAACACAAATAAAGCCACACTTAATGCTCCAATTATGCATATTGAGAAAGATATGACTATGTTATTGGGTAAATACAAATGCAAGATAGCAGGAACAACAAAAGAAAAACAACACACGGTTCCACATTTGAGCAATAAATTCCTAATAAAAGGTATTATATGCATGGATATAGAATGTGATACAAATATTATTCGAAACGATTGTTCCAAAATCACTATAACAAGATATACATACATGGCATAATTGGGATTAAGTCCTTGTACAAAACACAACCATGCAAGTGGAATATGTAGTAACCCTAAAGTGGTTAACACAATTTGGTAATTCTTGATGTTTCCGGTTGCGCCTTGTGCTGCCGACAAGGGACTTGAAAATGAGTTAAATAAAGTAATAACCAGTACAAGCCGTACAAAATCCACAGTATAATCGGGCACTTCTTTTAACCATAATCCTAACAAGGCCGGAGTTTCTATAATAATGGGAACGACAAAAAACAGAACAAGAAAAAATCCCATCCGACATCCACGTGATACCAATATATGCATCTCTTTAAGTTGGTTGGCAGAATAAGTTTTTATGATCTGTGGATTCAATGCCGTCATAAAGTTATTTACAAAGTTGCCTACAACTTGATTTACCTGATTTGCAATACCATACGCGGCATTAACAACAACTCCGAAGAAAAGGTTCATCACAATGGAAATGCCTTGACCGTGGCCGATGGATGCCAATGCTCCCATAATAGTCCACATAGAGAAAGCCATCATCTGCATTATAACAGTTTTGTCAACTTTCAACTTTACAGCCCTGCATTCTTCAAAATGTCGTTTACAATACCAGCCGTATAACAATCTGATAATCATGCTTACCAAAAACATCAGAGCTGAATATGTGATAAGCTTGTCTACGGGGGAATACACGAGAAGCAAGACAAGCATTAGCTTCAGTGAAACTTCGATGATGGATATATATGCAAAAGCCGACATTTTCTCGTTCGCAATGATGGCCGCATTATAAGGAACACTCACTATGGATGTAACCATGGTTGCAATACTGAATTGCAAAACATAATTTGCGGCCGTCATCCGTTCTGGAGCAATATTCATATGGCTATTTAAAAACCACACGCCTAATGTTTCAGCCAAAAGCACCACAATGAAAGCGATGATGAAATGAATAATCAACGCATTTGAGAAAACACGTTTGACTCCGTTCATGTCATTTTTCCCAAACTCAAAATTCAGGAAACGTTGTGTTGCGCCGGCCATAGATGTGTTCAAAAAAGACAAGAACATGACAATGCCGCCTACGACATTGTAAATACCAAAATCGTCAACACCCAGAGTCGCAAGAACAATTCGGCTCGTATACAGCGACACGACCATTGTGAATATTGTCCTGATATACAAGAACAGTGTATTTTTGGCAATGCGCTTATTGTTAGATACTGGTTGCATAATGATGGATTATGTTTATCTACACTTATCAAGGCAACGGTTCTTTGTATTGCCCAACATCCGGTTCAGCATGAAATCCCGTCTTCCGGCTGTGAACTCATTTACACGACTGAGCTTCTCATCGGAAATCATGGGCTTGATTACACTAAGCAATACTGCATCCATGGTTTCACACGACTCCAACCGGGTGATGAACTCTTGCCGTTTTTCCTGATACGGGATGAACCATTCCAAATCTTTTATTGCAGGCATAATGAATGAAATATCTTGAAATATGAAACAAAATGAAACAGATTGTTACAAAAACTTGCAAATATCTACCTTCGTACTGTCAAGCTTGATAAACAAAGTATTCACATAAATGATTCAGCAATATGAATGAACAAATTTTTCGCATCCGCCCTTACTCCAAACGGGAGTTGGCGGGACTGTATTTCCCCTTCACGAAGAACGCAGATACGGCCGTGAAGAACCTGAACAACCTGATGCACCGCAATCCAGACTTGCTGGCAGAACTGGCGGAAGCCCGTTACACCACATAATTGTTGAATGTTGATTTCCAACAAAGATATAGATAGCATTTTTAAGCCCTAATTTGAGGGCTTATCTTCTTTATACCCTGCTTTCGCGAGCAGTTCCATCCACTTGGAACGCTCTTCCGCATACTCTTTCCTGCAGGCGCTGAGCTTGTCCAACTCGCGTGCTAACTGTTCGCAAAGGGAATAGGGGCTTACTTTGCAGAAGTACCACTCGAAACGAAGCTGTACAGGCTTCCCACGCGGGAGAATGTAGTGGAACTAAAGTTTAGCGGACAGCAATAATTTTTTATTCGTTGTGTGAACCCGGGCGTTTACAGCGAATTTGTCGGGACTGTTCAAAATGACAAATTTACAAACGGAACTGGTGGACCACCCTTTATGGCAGTTTCACTAATACCTTGTTTCCGGATACCTTTGTTCCTGTGACATCGCCTTTCATGCTGATTTCTATATCAGAGTATTGCGGTTCAATCATCATTGTGCCGTCAATGGCAATGACACCCCACTGGCTGTAATTCTTCTCTACGGCGCAATACCTGCCTATGGGAGGCCTGACATTGCGGTATATCGGAGGAATGGTGATACGTTCACCGACTTTCAACCCCCATTTCATCCCTGAACGGAACGGAACAGCCTCGCCTGACTTTTCCAGAAGCAGCCGCCTCTTTTTCATTTTCTCGGATTCCGCCATATTCCGTATCTCCCTCGCACGCTTTGCCAGTCGCTCCATCGCGGCCAAACATTTCTCTCCCTCCTCTGCCGGGAAGTGACATCCGATGTATTTTTTTTCCCCACAGTCTGTCACATGATAGTATTTCCCTCCGCTGTCCGTCACGATGATGCTTCCATCCGCCAACCATCGGCATATCCAATAGTAACTGTCATGATCACCACCGAGGAGACAGGCATATCCCCATGGAAAACCAGCCATATGCGGATCGTCAATATAGCATTGGACGGAAGCATTATAATCAAAAATCGCCACATAGAACTTGTGGTCATAAATATAGCCGCCGCTCAGGTTCAGTTTGCTTGCATACAGATTTTTTGTCCGGCTATAATACATGCGACCGACTTTCAACATCTCCACATCCCCGAAACGCCTCACCTCAGGTTTTTCCTTGTATGACCGCAGGTTGTAAAGATCTATATAATCAGACCTGCCGTTCGGTTTCTGCACGGTCAGGAAATTGTTTCTCATGAATTTCATGGACTGGCAATACCCTTCCTTCCTTATAATCTCACCACAGGCGTTTACCAGTCCGCATATCTTGTCCGAGAGCCTCACCGCTGCCATGTCATGCCGGATGTCGAAGACTGTGACGAATACCGGGGCCGTAATCTTTTTTCTTCCCCGGCACAGCCCCCATAGCCTGCTGTTCCTGTCCTGCCATGCTCTAAGTTCCGGACTCTTGCTGGGATTAGGAGTTTTTTGCAAAGCTATAACGGAAAGCAGCCTGTCATGGGAAACGATTACTTCCATACCGAAGTCCTGACATGAATCTTCCGCAGTGACAGTTTCCGGACTTGTTCCGTTCCCATGCCGGACGGTCCGTATTCCCCTTCCAGCCATATCCCCACGGAACATCGCCTCCCAGTCCCATGCCATGGTAGGCAGACCGAACACACGGTAGAGTCCAACGTTGTCTATCAGTACGCATGTCTTCTTGCCGGCTGATTTTCTCAATCCGCGCCCGGCCTGTTGCAGATATTTGGCCAGCGAGAGTGTCGGACGCGCCATCTGCACGAACTCCACATCGGGGCAGTCAAATCCCTCGCTGAAAACGTCCACATTTACCAGTACCTTTATTCTGCCTGTCTTGAAATCCTCCACCATCCGTCCGCGTTCAGCAGCCGGTGTGTGACTGTCTATGGCTGCGGCGTCCAGTCCTTTTCCGCTGTAATACGCCGCGATGTTCCGCGCATGGTCGATACTGACGGCATAAACGATTCCCTTCTTCCCGTCCGCATACTCCAGAACGCTCCGATACAACTGATCGATGCTTGTGTGACGGTTCAGTACGTCATTCATCTCCCTTACCTGGTAATCACCATCTGCACCGCGTTTCTCCAGCGAGTCTATCAACCGTTGCTCCCTGCTGTTTGCACGTATCGAGACATAATCAAATGACGACAGCCACCCTTTCCTTATAAACTCCGCCACACTCCATGAGCATACCAGCGAGTCGAAAAGGTCCGTGAACCCGGTGCGTCCCATCCGGCAGGGAGTAGCGGTAAGTCCGAGAAATTTTGCTTCCGGACACCAGTTCCACAGCATCCGGTAAGTCCTTGCCTGCGCATGATGCGCCTCGTCGATGATGACCAGTTCCGGTCTTTCCACCACATCATCGTAATGCCGTGTTAGCCATTGTATGGACATCACCCTGACGCGCCCGTCAGTCAGACTTGTTCCATATTTTGCAACGGTCTTTTCTATCTGCTCCACAAGCTCCCTGCGGTGTGCGACGATCCAGACCGTCCTCTTTCCATCAGTGAGGAAACTGCTTACCACCGCCGCCAATACATGGGTCTTGCCGGTACCTGTAGGCATCTGCACCATCACGCTGCGGTGCGTCCGCCATTCCTCCGAGAGACGCTGTATAATATCTTCCTGATAGTCATGCAGACATACGGTTTTTGCCATATCGTTTTCGATTAAAGCTCCGGGAACAAGCGCTCTCGTTCCCGGAGCTCCCCCTGCACTTTTCACAAAGGACAAGGGTTCTGATCTAACATTAGTGCCGGCTATGTTCCATTTCCGGCCGGCAGACGGAAATAACAGGCTGCAAAAACAAAGTTTTTTAACTGCTAAATTACTAAGGACCCTCATCGAGAAGGATCGTTAAGAACAGCCCGTTTTACTAATAGGCATTCTTCTCGCCACGGAAGACATTCGCCACCGTCCTGTACATGATGTAAAGGTCCAGACCGAAGCTCCAGTGCTCCAAATACCAGATATCACCACGGATACGGCCCTCCATGTCTTTTAGTTCCTTCGTTTCCCCACGGAAACCCGTAACCTGGCTCCATCCCGTTATACCCGGTTTCACAAAATGCCGCACCATATATTTATTGATCAGCCTTGAATATTCCTGCGTATGGAGAAGCATGTGAGGACGAGGCCCCACGATACTCATATCCCCCAACAGCACATTGATAAACTGGGGCAGCTCATCTATATTCGTCTTACGCATTATATTGCCCCAGCGCGTCTTGCGGGGATCATGCTCCGTGGCCTGTATCCTGTCGGCATCTGCATTTACTTTCATACTGCGGAACTTGTAACAATAAAACTCCCTGCCGTTCAGCCCGTTCCGTTTCTGGCGGAAGAACAGCGGGCCGGGCATGGTCAATCCGGTCACTATCGCCACCACAATCAGAATAACCGGAAAAAGCGTACAAAGGAACACCGATGAGACTACTATGTCAAAGGTTCTTTTCAGCAGGCGGTTCCCCGGCCAACTTAAGGGATCGGGGCGAAGGCCCAGATAAGGGACGTTCCCCATGATGTTGAACGACATACGGTGGTGGAGATAATTGCGCACATTGGGCACACTGAAGAAATGTACCAGATGGTTCTCGCAGTAATCAATCAGAGAAACGATGACCTCTCTGTCTTTTGAGGGCAGGCAGCAGAACAGGTAATGTACATAATCATGTTTCTCCAGATATTCCTGTACCTGCGCCGGCTGGCCCAAATACGGACATTCTACCGGAAAAGCAGGATTCGCCTGACCGTCAAAATAGCCCACGACCGAATAACCTGTATCTTCACTGCCCGACATCTCATGGTAGATTTCCAGGTTGTTGTCCGTACTTCCTACCAGTACTACAAAACGCGTATGTTTCTTGCTCATACGGTAAAGCCTGATGAGAAGACGAAGAGTGAAACGGAACGAAACAAGACACAGAAACAGGAGGAAAAGGTACTCCAGCATGAACAGGGAGGCTATATCCGCATAGTTTCCTACAGAAAGGACCAGACCGCCCAGGAGGACAAACAGGAACATATTCTCGAACACACGTTTCCATATCTGAAGGGAATGCACTTTCCTCCGGTGAAGCACTACTCCTGAATGGATGGCGCAAAGGGCGTAACATAACATCAGTGTAAGCATGACTTGCAGAACGGTGGTTCCACCAACCTGCAGGCTATCCCACTGCATCTCATTGGACAGCTTGCTGAAAAGCAGGAATAGCAGACCGCAAAGAAAGGTCTCGGTGACAATCACAAAGGTCTCGATCAAGTGGTTGTAGGATGCTAATTTGTCTTTCATAGTGGTATACACTTAGCTAAATATTATTAAAAACATAAAACTTTCATACTTACTATATCTACTTCAAGTGCACTCTAAAAAAAACACCTGCCGACAGATATTTACAACGATTCAGTTCTCCTACTAGATTAATGTAATCTTTCCATACGGAATATGTCATACCAAGATTTACCTGATATTTCGGACTATCCGGATTAAATATCAAATCCTCATTCACTTCCGTATAACCAGGAACTACTTCCACCATCAAATTAACTCCATTAACCAATTTATTTATTAAAGACTTACCTTTTAGTTTCAATTGGAAGTTTACACCAATAGCAGGACTGTTTAAATTATTATCAAAACGAGTACTGTAAATCCATGTTAAATGTGCACCCAATTCACCTATATTCTGAAAAATAACATGTTTAGTAACGGCTAAATAATAACGATTCCAATACCCATTGCCATATGTTGTTTCTGAAGGATATGCAAAAGAACCACCATTCCAAGAATCACCAATCGCATCATTGGCACCTAACACAATCTGTGGTGTCCACAATTTCCACCATCCTTCCTTCCATACTCTAAGCCGGAAATGAAAAGAGCGATCTTGATTCGTGAACTTGCCGTAAGTGGAAGGGACCCAATAACCTGAATTGTTTCCATAATCAGTGTGGACAGCCTTATGCCCCGTACACAGATAGCCTGCTTCCAACCAAGGAAAAATAGTAATATTGATATAGTAATTCCATGTATCATACCACCACCGTGGCACCGTGACGTGACGACTCAGCCAATTACCACCTGCCATAAAAGTCTTGTCGTGTTGCATATCAGCAGTAGGCATGTTCATCAAGCCGGTAGTGCCATAATTTATTTGAGATTTCACCTGTATCATTCCCCCAAATAGTACAAAGGCTATCCATATAATCCGCTTATTCATATTTTCTATTATAGAATTACTCCTGTTAACTCTCCACCTGTTATAAACTAACCTATTTCAACCAACGTTCATCATTGTCTTCGAACCAATCCCTTATAGCCTCTTCAAAAGACCATTTAAAACGATAACTGCATTGTGTTAATTTTTTGCCGCAGATATTTGTAATTTCTTTACTCTCTTTGGACAGATACCCATCGGGCTTCCCAAACATTTAGCCATTGTGGTGAATAGAATCCCACTCCCACAAGATAAAAATGGATATCAGAATGTTTTTCATGCACCCTCTTCATTGTTTCTACCATTAACAACGGATTTTTGGGGTATGAAGACCTGCCTATAGAAATGATGAACCGTTCATTAGGTAAAATTCCATCAGGTTGTTTCACATCTTGGAACAGGATAGCTGGAATAGCATTATTCCATACAAATGTTCGTTCTTGTTTATACCCTACCACTTTAATTCCTAACTCATGCTCGGATTCCAAGCAAGCCAGCATCCGTGAATTCAAGCGTGCGATTTTCTCCAGAAGAAGGAATCCCCAGCTCTTTTTCTTCGATTCTGCAAAGAGAAATGAAAAAGCGTGAGGAGTGTAAAACACCGGAGTATTTGTGACGAAACCCACAATGCTACCTATCATTCCACCTTTGGCCGAGTGGCAATGTATTACATCAGGCTTCTCTTTCTTAATAATCCTTACCGTTTGCACCATTGCTTTAAAATCCTTAAAAGGATTTAGTGCACGGTACTACTGATTTTGTAAATTTTCAGAGTTTCTCTATTTCGTATGTACAGGGCACTATTATCATCGGCACCACTTACTATGACGAATTCAAACCGTTCATCTGCCAATGCTACTGTGTTTCTTACATATGTGTCGATACCACTCTTCAGATTTCCTAAATGTAGAACTTTCATGCCGCAATCCTCCTTTCTTTGGGGGACTGCATACCAACAAATAATGAGAAGGTTATTTTTTATCCCCTTGTTCACATAATTTAACAATTAACCGTTCATGTTCATTTGCTACACGGCTGACGTTAAAGAATGCATTTACACGCATTGATCCATTTTTTATCACTTTTTCTCTTAAAATATTGTCGTTGTATAATTTGTATACGGCTTCTACGGCTTGGTCAACGTTGTCCGCTTCAACCAAAAGTCCATTTTCATAATCAGTAATCAAATCGGGAATGGCATCTACGTTCGTTGCTACTATAGGTTTTTCCAGTTTCATATATTCAGCCAAAACCAATCCAAAACCTTCCCAACGGGAAAGTAGCAAAGCTTGATTAAACAGACAAGCATAAGCAATCGGATTATCCACCCATCCTGTTATCATTATTCTTCCTTCCAATCCTTCATTCCTAATCAATCGCTCGATATCGGCACGCTGTTCTCCATCGCCAACAATCATAAAATAAGCATCAGGAAGAATATTCTTCAAAGCAGCAGCAACGTGTATAAAAACATCAGGAGCCTTTTGCCGTGAGATGCGTCCTACCATGCCAATCAGATAAGCATTCTCAGGGATATTCAGTGAGACACGTGAGACGATACTCAATTCCACCTCTTTATCCACAGCTTCCATATCGATTCCATTAAAAATAACTTTTACTTTATTTGCTTTAGTTACATGATTCTGTATTGCTGATAACTTTTCATAGTTTGAAATAGTTATATAACGTGTGGTCAATGATGAAAGTAGCCGCTCAATCCATAGATAAACGAAACTTTTTAACTTCGCTCCTTTCATGTTGAAAGCCCACCCATGAGGATTGTAAATGATAGGAATACCTATACCCATATTGGCAATACGGCCTATGCCTCCAGCTTTACTACTATGACAATATATAACATCAGGACGGAAATGCTTAATAAGTTCGCGTACCTTGCGTATTGCTTTAGTATCCTTTACGAAAGACAAGGAATTGCACATCTCAATTTGTATAAATTCCTCCACTAAATCTTGATATTTATCTTCAGAATAATCTGGGGAACAGATAAGTATTTGCATAAAACATTTCTTATCCATGTGAGCCAACAACATACGCAGATAACAATCTACACCACCTGCACATTGTGCGATATGGAGTAATCGGATTTTATTCATAAAAGGGAAAATAAATTATGACAGCATGCTTTATTGCATACGACCTAAAAAGAAAATTGAAAAAAGTTTCTGACTAAATATGTCATGGTAAATCCAAATTCAAATTATGAAGAAGAAAATATACAGGTTCCTCCTCCACTATATTTTATGTAAAAAGGCATAGATATTGCTATGGATTGAATTTAAATTGTGTATATTAGCAAATGCCTATTGAAGGTGAGCAAAACGCTGGCATGATCTCGAACTTCCTACAAAAAAAAACGTTGGTACAAAGGATATTGTGCAAATATAATTACGTTTCTACATCAACTCAATATAATAAGTCCTGTCACCCTTTCTCAACCATATCTTCCAAACTATTGAGTACAATCTTTGCAAACTTCGAAAAACAATATTTTTGTAATATAACCTCGCCAGATTGTCTAGGCCTATTTAATACGTTATCTCTGTCTCTTATACACATCTCCGAGCCCACGAGACCGGAGCCTATCTCGT
>ERZ1027033.678-NODE-678-length-18423-cov-8.588741_pt1 | contig 18423 bp, 16 predicted proteins | sample MGYA00519444_ERZ1027033 | MGnify/ENA primary metagenome ERZ1027033 (study PRJEB26926, sample SAMN06164887) | human gut metagenome | biome: ENVO:00009003; feature: ENVO:2100002; material: ENVO:00002003 | host: Homo sapiens | place: USA | collected 2012 ...
TAACGTGGATTACGAGTTTACCGCCGTCCTCGATATAGCCATGAACCACAAGGCCACCACATCCAAAGACCGCACGGGACTGTTCACGGGCCGTCCCGAATTTCTCATTACGCCCGCTGTCGGTCAGGCCATCCTCAAATGGTGCAACATGACACAGCCTGCACATCCGAGTGTTCAACCTCAAACTCCTTACAACCATGTACCCAGCGTTTCAGCCTAACCCCGAATTTGCCGTCGGCCTGAACTCCGACAGCCCTTTCCTCGATAACCCTGCCGCAGAGGTAGCAACGATTGTAGAGGAACAACCAGCCCAATCAGCAACGACGGGTGTTGTCGTTCCTTTGGGCGTCCGTCATAACCGTCACTTTATCGAGGCCAACACCAAGCCTGTTGATATAGCCCATTTGAGAGCGGATTGCGTCGTTCCCGTATTCAGCAAGGACAACGAGGTGACCATCTCCCACCAGAGCTTTATCGAAACGGTATTAGGTGCTGCACACCGCATGTTCCCGCAGGAGGTAATCGACGCTCCCGATATAGTCGTGTCCCATATTATCAAGGGACGGATTCCCGAAGCTATCCACAAACCCGTAAACCAGCTCTTGGAAACCGATAAGACCATCTATTACGAACGGATGGCTTTCTGTTTCGAGATACCCACGATTTACGAGGATGTGGCAGGGAACAGACTGAACCTTTCGATAGGAGGAGTAAGGGCCTATAACCACGAGAATCTCTATTCCAAGAAGACGGTGGAGAAATTCAAGGTCTTCATCGGTTTCAAGAACCTCGTGTGCTGTAACCTCTGCGTATCGACCGACGGATTCAAGAGTGAACTGCGGGTGATGGGTGTACAGGACTTGTTCGATGCTACCTTACACCTGTTTCGAGAATACGATGCCGAACGCCATGTAAAGCGGATGGCCGCGATGCAGGAACGAACTCTTACTGAACACCAGTTCGCCCAACTCATCGGCAAGACGCGGTTGTATCAATACCTGCCCACGGCCGAGAAACGACAGCTTCCTGCTATGGAGTTTACAGACTGCCATATCAACGCGGTTGCAAAGGCGTATTACGCTGACGAGAACTTTTCCAGAGGGGACAATCCAGAGATCGACCTTTGGAGGGTTTACAACCTCTTTACGGGAGCCAACAAGTCGAGCTACATAGATACGTTCCTCGACCGTTCGCTGAACGCTACCGAACTTATCACAGGTATAGGCAGAGCTATCGAGGGCGATGCAGAATACAGGTGGTTTGTGGAATAATTTGATAAAACCCCGTCATTGCATTAGTCGTATGACGGGGTTTTTGTATATTTGTAATAAACCATTTTAAATTATTCGTATTATGACACTACCTGAACCTCTGACCGTGACTTTTTCTGGGCTAATAGGAGATATTGAAAAAGGATTAATAAAAATTCCCCAATTCCAAAGAGATTTTGTATGGGATATAGAAAAATCTGCCAATTTAATAGATAGTATCATAAAAGGATATCCAATAGGTACTTTTATTTTTTGGAAAACGAAAGAGCGTTTACGCTCTATTCGGAATATTGGAGGCATTGTTCTTCCAAACCCAGAGAATGGTGATTTCGTCAATTTTGTGTTAGATGGCCAACAACGGTTAACAAGTTTATTTGCTAGTTTAAGAGGCGCGCAAATAAACCAAGAGCATTTGACAGTTGATTATTCAAATATATTCATTAATCTAGAGGCTTTAGACGACGAGCAAATTGTTGTATGCGATGTTCAGAACCTAACGGAAGGGCAATATATTAAACTTACTGATTTAATATATGGTGGACTTGCTCATCTTTCACAATATGATTTAAAATATCATACAAAATTAGATGAATATAAAAACAGAATAGGAAGCTACTTGTTTTCAATAATTACACTAAAAGACGCATCTCTAGATGTTGCAACTGAAGTTTTTACTCGAATAAATGTTAGCGGACAACCTTTATCCTTATTCGAAATTATGGTAGCTAAAACTTTTGATGCAGAAAAAGATTTTGACCTATCAGAGAAATTTAACAATTTTATAGATTCTATTCGACCTCTAAATTATGATACGATACCAGATATTACGGTTTTGCAAACCATATCTATATTATTGTCTAAAGAATGTACACGGAAGCAAATATTAAAATTAGATAAAAATAAATTTATTGCCTGTTGGGATAAGGGAATTGATGCTATTGAACGAGCAATAGAGTATTTTCGAAATTCATACCGAATTCCAGTTAGTCATTTACTTCCATACAATGCGTTAATAGTTCCCTTTGCCTATTTCTTTTATCAGCACCCTGAAAAGCCAATTGGAAATATGCAACGATATTTGCAAGATTATTTTTGGAGATGTGCATTATCTGGCCGATTTTCATCATCAGTGGAAACAAAATTAGCTCAAGATATAAAGAAAATCGATTTAATAATTAACAATCAGCTACCAACATACGACTGGGTTATAGACATTAGCACTCAATATATTGAAAGTCAAGGATGGTTTAGTGTAAGTCGGAGTTATATAAAATCATTATTATGTATCCTTGCATATCATCAACCAAAATCATTTAATGATAACTCAATTGTAAGAATTAGCAATGATTGGTTAAAACAAGCTAATAGCAAAAACTATCACCATTTTTTTCCTAAGGCGTATCTATCTAAGCATGGTATCGAAGATTTTTATGCAAATCATATTGCTAATATTACAATTGTAGATGATTACTTAAATAAAAGAGTTATTGGAGCAAAAGCTCCAAGTCAATATATGAGAACTTTTGCAAAGCATAATGAATGTTTAAGTGAAACAATGAAAACTCATCTAATAGTTGATTTAGATAAATTTGGAATATGGACAAACGATTATTTTGCATTTTTTAAAGCTCGTATTACTGTATTCCACAAAGAACTTAAAAAGCGTATATGTACAACAGATAATGTTATTATTAATCAGGAATAAATTATGAAATACCCTTGCTGTTTCACGACGGCAGGGGTATTCTCTTTTACGGAAGAACAAAGCGGATAGATACTTAATAAGTTCGATAAGTGCCTGGAATAACGACTATTGTGTTCTGTAATGTCATCACTCTTGTAGAAATATGAACTTTATGCAGACAGGAACTCAATAATCGTTTGTATTTGACTGATATAACGTACATTTTGAGGGCTTATGCAGGCTTAAAGCCGAGAACAAAGCCTACTATCCCAATAAGCAAAGAACAAAGTTTACTTTCCAGTCGTATCGCCGTTGGATTGCAATTTTGTTTTGGCGAAATTTGTATCTGCAACAACCTCGAAAAAAGAGGTGCAAAGCCGTTGCATTTCCGACGATTGTTTTCTACTTTTGTGGGAGACATATTGAATTACGGAAGTGTAACTTTATTCTCGTGTGACGAACGTAGGAAATTCCAAGCACAATAGAGAGAATAAGTGGCATTGCCCTCCCGTCGTATCTTCACGATACAGGCGCGGGGTTGTTGCTTATTTTATCTATTGGGTTTCCTACGACCTGTCGCACTAAAATAAGTCATCAGCCCTGCGCTTTCTTTTATTTACCTGTCGTTGGGGGTTAAACGACAAGTTTTGTGTATGCCCCAGTATCTACACAGGCAAATGATTAATGCGATTTTATCTGTTTCGGAGGTCGCTTTAACAGCCCAAGAGATTGCAGACCGTATTATCTTGCAGTTTGGCCATCAGATAACTGCAAGGCAAGTTTATGATTGCATATATCATATTCCTAAGAATCTTTGCTTGATTGAAATCGTGGGGGATTCTCCCAAACGATACAAACTATACGATAAATATTAATCAAACACTCATAACAAATGAAACGAGTTATCCTCCTCACACTATCATTACTGCTTAGCATAAGTTCTCATTCTCAAACGGAGAGGGGAATGCAAACCACCCATCCATCCATTGTTTTAACTATTACTACTGCATGGATTAAGGGGCAAGATTACTCAGAATTATATAAAAATAGGAATCAAACTATAACTCTATCTTGCACAACAGATGGATTATATTTAACTAATAAAGGCACTGACGGAGAGTCTTTTGGGGCATTATCTGACATATCACTCCAAAATACTGCATTCTCCTATGTTTTGACTGCAAAATGGCATTATCAGAACTCTTACGATCCAAATACTGGAATAGTAGAAATCCGATTAATGGTTTTTCACTCTGATAAGACTTTTTCATTATCATACAATTCAGATGATGTAACCTTTGGTGTAACTTTATTTAAAGGATACGCTTTAACCAATAATATGAAAGCAATAGAAGATCACTTGACAAGTCTTACTACTACCGCTGATATAATGCCCTCTTTTCAAGGTGGAGATATTAATACTTTTCGTCAATGGATTGCTGAAAATGTGAAATACCCACAAGAAGCATTAGAAAATGGAGTATCAGGTCGTGTTGTTGCATCATTTGTAATCAATGCAGACGGCAAACTTTCCGATATAGAGATTATTCAATCTCCCGATATAATCTTATCGACCGAGGTTATTCGTGTTTTGAGATTAGCCCCAAAATGGACACCTGGATTTCAAAATGGGAGACCCGTGAAAGTTAAATTTACCACACCTTGTGACTTTAATATATCAGATGAATATGGAACACCTACTATTAATAATTCTGAAAAGAATGTAAAAACTACAGCCAATTTTGATAGAGGTGTGAATTATTATCAACAAGGCGATTATGACCATGCAATTACATATTTACAATTATCATTACAAGGCGAAAAACATGAAATAGGTCTTGTTTACACTTATCTCTCTTATTCGTATTACAAACTAAATAAAATAAATGACGCCTATACATATGCGACAAAAGCCGTTGATTATTTTACTCCAGTCTCCGCATATTTAGAGAATAACAAAGAGTCACTATTAAGTCTGCTAATTTTCAAAGCAAATTTTGATTTTAATTATAGTCAGGAACGTGAGGATTGGAAGCCATACGCGACATCCGCAATAAATATATATACAACAATAATTGACTCTTTTACAGATAGTCTAAACATTACAGATTATCAAGAAATGAACGCTCGTTGCGGTGTGCTTAAATATATGCTTGGACAGTCCGATTATAAAGGCTATCTCCAAAATGGCGGAACGAAAGGATATGAAATTTTGCAAGAGATAGATAAAAAGCGCCATCAATCAACGACGGCAAATAGGCAAAAGCCAAAACAACTTGTTAAAGATAAAAACTTTAAAATAGAATAATTTTATGAAAACTCTAAATTCTTTTGTGGCTATCGGTTGCATCCTGATTCTATCGGCTTGCTCTATTAAAAATACGATTCAAAATGCAGAAAAAGCCGTATTTACGGTTTATACATATGATAAATTTGGTGCTCCAAGTGGTACAGGAACGGGATTCTTTATAGATAAAACAGGAGCAGCTTTTACTAATTATCACGTTTTAGACGGAGCGGTAAAGGCATATGTCGAAACAATAGACGGGCACTCTTATGAAATTAAAGATATTTTAATGTCCGACAAAAACAAAGATATTGTCAAATTTACGATAAACAACCCCGATAATGTAGATTTACCTAATTTATCCTTACATCGAGGCAATTACGAGAAAGGAGATGAAATTATTGTGATAGGTAGCCCCCTTGATCTAACCAATTCAGTAACGACGGGCATTATATCCGCATTACGAACCGACAGGGCTCATGGAGATGTTATTCAAATTTCAGCACCTATTTCGCCAGGAAATAGCGGAAGTCCTGTCCTTACAAAGAAAGGTAAAGTTATTGGCATTGCAACATTTAATCGAGTGGGTGGACAAAATTTAAATTTTGCAGTTGCGACAAAAGATGTTAATGATCTTGCGTCCAACGATTTTGAAAAAGATAACAGAAAATTCAATTTAAAGGATGATTTCATAATACTCAATCTTCCAAGCGATAATGGTTCTGACATTATTTTGAATGCTATTGAATTTGGGAAGAACCAAACAACAGCATATTTTACATATATAAACATGAACCTTATATATGGGGAGTCAATGATGATTTGGAATGAATTACATAAAGACGATAATGATTATGGATTTTGCATTACAGATCAAGAACGGAATAAGCAATATTATATAGTTTCATCATCCATTGGGTCTGATAAAAATAGCGGAACAGAGGTAAACCTATGCGATTCCTATCAATTCCAAGTTTATTTTCCTGCAATAAAATCCAAACTTGAGAAAATAGATATTGCAAATGGTACAGATTCTCGGTCTTGGAAATTCACAGATATAGATTTGAATTACTACCGAAATAATTTGTCTGTTGATATGAATTTATATAGAAAGCTATATGCTATGTCCCAAATGAAAGAAGGTGAATTAGGAGGAGCGTATCAAATATTTCAAGATATTTTGAGTGAAAACCCAACAGATGTTGAGTGTTTAAATGGTTTAGGGCTTATTTCATATATTACCGACAACCAATTAGATGCTATGAGCTATTTTAATACAGCAATAGAAGAGAATCCACTTAATGTCCTATCATACTTAAATCGGTGCGCTATTTATGATGCAAAAGAAGATTATAAATCAGCATTAGCAGATATCACAAAAGCTATAGAAATAGACCCTGCACAACCCGATTATTACTATCATCGGGCATTAACATATTGCAAAATCAACGATTATAAATCAGCCTTAACAGATATGGATCAACTTATATCTTCTAATGATTTTAAAAAAGAGGCGTATGCTTATTATGTTAGGGCCATGATTCATATCGAAATGAATAATAAAAAAGCAGCCAGCAAAGATATTTACACAAGTTTTCAATTATCAGATGACGAGGAGTTAGAAAAAGAATTACAAAAAATGTGGCAATATTGCGGCAATTAAAATTTTTCCATATGATTGAGATATTATTAATATTCTAAAACTATCACACGAAAAAAGGACAGACTTGTGCAGGCGGTCTATATTATACCGTTCTGCCCAAGTTTGTCCTTTTTATATTACTTGCATATTTCACAAATTTTTCGTATATTTACATCATAATCAAAGATTTAATCACAACATAAATTTTAGCTAAAATGAAAAGAAAAACACCAAGCATTAATTGAAAAACGGGCACAGAGACTATCGACGATGTTCAAGTTTCGTATATCTCCAAAGGGGTATCTTATGATAATGACCACGGTATTTGTCTGTTTGTAGGGCGTAGAACTGATGATCCTACACCACGAGAATTTCACTATATCTTTGAACTCGACATCGACCCTGCAAAAGATATGACCATCTGTTTTCAGAAACGAGGTCGTTATATGGCAGGATTTTCCTATCTGCTGAATCCAAAAGCCGTAGAGGAGGGTTATCTCGCCATTGTATTGCCCAACATGGTAGATATTCCCAAGTCCAACTGCAAACTCAATCTTTTAGAAGCCCATATAAAGAGCGATACGGTCATATTCGACTATACGACAAAAGAGGGCAAACAGAACGTATTTCAATTCCCGCTGACTGGATTCAACGAGAAATATTTAGAGCAGTTCATATAAAAGATATATCCTCGGCCATACGGTCGAGGATTTTTTGTTTGAATAGAATTCTTCGCCGCTAAATATGCTATAATTAAGCCTAATATTCGCATAAAGAATAGCTGTATTTATAATAAATTAGAACCTAATTAAATAACAGCTATTTATGAACGTAGAAAGGCTCAATCTCATAACCTATATATCGCTAATTATCATAGTAATTGCATTCTTTTTTTGCCTGTTCTATGTTAGCAGGCAAAGAAAGTTAGGGACACTTATTGTCAAACGACGTTGGATTGAGCAATTACCCTCTATGATTTCCACTTTGGGAGTTCTTGGTACATTTGCAGGTATTACAATAGGTCTTCTTTATTTTGATACAAAAAATCTTGATGATAGTATTCCGAAACTTCTTAGTGGCTTAAAGACGGCTTTTTTTACCTCATTAGCAGGTATGATTGGATCCTTATTTTTATCTAAGCAGGTTAATTCGGCATTAGATGAAAAAGATGGTGGTATGTCGGATATAGATATGGCCGCAGGTCAAATTTGCAAAGCCGTAGATGCGATGAATACTACAACAAAAGAAGCTTTTGAAGAACTGAGGAATCAAAATAAACAGCAATTGGAGGTTCAATTGCATTTTTACCGAACAATAAGTGAGACGGTTTCTTCTTTAACAGCTAATATTGGAGAATTGAAAGGATTCTCCAAAAAGTTCGATAATGTCGATGCCGTTACAACCTCAATCAATAGCTTTGTTGGTGAATGTCTTGAAATTACAAGTGGTATTGCAGGTGCTCAAAATGAAATATCGGATGAAATTAAAAATTTCAGTATGGTGTTGCGTAGCGAAGTAGACGAGATTGAAGAAAAGATGAAAGAAACGAATAACCTGCTTGTTGGAAAATTTGATGAATTTTCGGAACTCCTTAAAAAGAGTAATACGGAAGCCCTTGTGGATGTAATGAAAAGCGTTACCGAAGAATTCCAAAAGCAGATGAATTCGCTTATAAATAAATTGATTCAGGAAAATTTCGATCAACTCAATAAAAGCGTGGAAAGTCTGAATGTTTGGCAACAGGAGAATAAAGAAATGATAAGCTCCTTAACTAAACAATATAAAGAGATGACTGCCAATTTTGAGCAAACATCTACAACGTTGACCAAAGTATCTGGTGATACTCGTTTGCTTGTGAGCGATGGTGGCAAATTGAGGCAATTGATTGAAGCGCTCAATCAAGTTATTATTGAAGATCAAAAATTCGTTAAGATCGTTGCTCAAATCGAAGAGACGGCTACATTGAGTAAAGACAATATGTTGCAGTTTGAGGAATCGACAAAATCGCTTAATGAATGGGTTCGTAAACAGCGAAATTTCGTTGATGGAGTACAAATACTCATTCAGAAGTTAGAGGAACTCAATAAATTGCGCGACTATAACGAACAATTTTGGCAAAATACTAAACGCAGTTTAGAAGAGGGCGTGGGATTCATTACACAGGGTTCGAGAACACTCAACACACAACTTACGGCATTGGACAAACAATTTTATGCTCGATTGAGTACCACGCTGGCTGAACTGGATGCTTGTATTCAAGCAATGATTAGAAAGAACTGATTATGGCTAAATCCAATGTGTGGATGTCGGTTTCTGACCTGATGACGGGGCTGATGATTATTTTCCTCTTCATTGCCATTGCATACATTAGTCGGGTGCAACAGAATCAGACTGTACTTACAGATTATGTCGAGACAAAGAATAAATTGTACGACAAATTAGTTTCTGAATTCCAGCAAGACACAGTTAAATGGCAAATGGCAATCGGGAGGGATTTATCCATGAAATTTAATAATCCGACCGTTCTGTTTGCACAAGGCAGCGCATATCTGACCCCACAGTTCAAATCAATTCTCGATGAATTTTTACCGAGGTATTTCGATATTTTGCTTAACGATAATTTAAGGAGCAAAATTCAGGAAATTCGTATAGAGGGTCATACAGATAACGTCCCATATCCTAAAAAACATGCAGATCCCTATGTTGCAAATGTTATTCTTTCTCAGGAACGGGCGCTAAATGTGTTAATATATCTTAGGCAGATGCCCATATTTCAACGATATACAAAAGAGCAGAAAGAATTGTTGGAATTTTGGTTCACGGCCAATGGTCTTTCGTATGGAAAATCGCTGGACAGCAATGGTGAATATACCTATAAAACGAAGAATGAGATTGATCCGACAGCATCCCGTCGTGTGGAATTCCGCATTGTGACCAGCGGAGAGGAAGTGCTTGAAAATTTTGTAAATAAAAATGCTGAATGCGATGGCCAATGACGAACCTATTTACAAATTTGAAAGGTTGAAGTCCTTGCTAAAATCAATGGGGTATCGCATTGATAAAGCCATTGGCTATAAACCCTTAAAAATTGAGGACGTTGATATAAATGATATTCGTAAAAATATCAAATTTACAGACAAAGGCATTTTTTTAATTGACGAGGAGGATAATCAAGAACGTCAGATTTTTCTATATAAACGAAATTATCGTTTGACAAAATACGGGAAACCACGTTTCCATATTCGAGAGTGCCAAACAATTCAAGATTTCATAAATTCAGGAACATTAAAGTCTGAATATAGGCGTGCCAATACAGACCCTGTTTTGGTTAAAGACATGGATAATAACATGCGGGAGGTAGAGATTCGCAATCTCCCTCTTTGCAAATATTGTATGAATATGGCTTTAGGGGAATACTCTGCAAATATGACATCTGCTGATTTTGTTGAAATATTGAAGCGGGCAGATGATTCATACGAAGAAACCCAAAATAGAGATATAGAGGTTGATATATTTGGTTATACAAAAGATTGGACAAAAATTAGTCTTGCCTACCGAGAGTTGCATGAATACACCTGTGAGAAGTGTGGATTGCATATAACAAATCCATTCGACCAGTTATTTATGCAAACGCATCATAAAAACGGAAATAAGGTAGACAATAGACAGTCTAATTTGCAATGTTTGTGTATCCGCTGCCATGCAAATATAGACGCCCGACATAAAGCTAATTTTGCCAGAGGAGGCAATCGAATTACTCTGGAAGATTTTAACACAAAGTATCCTCAATAAAACAAAAGCAACATACACTCTCTTAAAAGGAGAGAGCAGGGAGGAGGGGAAAATTTTCTCGCGCGTTTTTCTCAACAGATACGAGGACAGACTTTGCAAAGGGGTCTTAAATATCCCCCCTTTGCAATGTTTGTCCTCTCTTTTTAGAATAGATGTCGGGGTCTATGAACATCTAAAAATCATCACAAATAACTAAAAACGAATCAATTATGACAAACCACAAGGGTAAAACACATTGAGCAATGTAGAGCCATGCTCTTAATTAAATGACAATTAACAAATTACAACTCTATTTTATTCACTTGCAGTTGGAAAAAGGCTCTCCATAGGGTACACATTAAAGAGAAAATCAATCATACTATTATTCATAACTGCTTGATTTAACGATTGATGCCTCTTTAGCTCAGTTGGTAGAGCACGACACTCTTAATGTTGGGGTTCAGGGTTCGAGCCCCTGAGGGGGTACAAAGCAAAAGACCGATAATCAATGATTATCGGTCTTTTGCTTCGCAGGGCCAGATGCCGGAGCGGCATCTCGGATACGCACGGCTCCGGTGGCCTCCCCCGGCTATCCCCCATCCTGGCGGTCAGGGCTGTCGGAACCTTTGCGGCCGGCCTTTTTCAGAGGAAGCCGCGGGAAAAGTTTTCTGAACCGCACGAGGTAAGCCGCTACCCGATTTCCCGCGACGATCAGGCTCACGGCAATAATAATCAACAGGATGCCGCAACATATCCTCAGCGTGAGGGTCTCCCCGAAGATCATCACCCCGAAAAAGACGGCCGTGACAGGTTCCAAGGCACCGAGGATTGCCGTCGGTGTCGAACCGATGTACTGGATGGCGCTGGTTGTACACAAAAACGAGATTGCCGTCGGGAAAACGGCCAGTGCAAGCAGGTTTCCCCACAGGTACCATTTATCGGGCACGTGGACTGCCATGCCGAAATCCAGCCGGACAACGTAAAGCAGCAACCCGAAAAGCAGGACGTAGAACGTCACCTTGAGCGTCGCAACGGATTTCAGCACCGGACGGTTCACGCCGACGATATAAATTGCATAGGACAAAGCCGAAACCATCACCAGAACCGTCCCCGTGATATTGAGTGTCGAACCGTCACTGCCTTTGAACAACAGCCCGATACCGGCCAATGCCAGCAAGATGCACAATGCAGTCTGCGGGGAGAGCTTCTCCCGGAAGCCGAAGGCCATGATCAACGCTACGAAAATAGGATATACGAACAGCAGCGTCGAGGCGATGCCGGCATCCATGTAATTGTAGCTCAGGAACAAGGACAGGGACGAAAGGGCGACCAGCAATCCCAGGAGTACCAGCGGCACGATCTCACGGCGGTGCAGCCTGAAATCCCGGCCGCGGGCCTTGAGCATGATGCCCAACAGCGGGATGGCGAAAAGGTAGCGGAAAAACAATACCGAATCGGGATCCATCCCCGCCTTGTAGAGCGGGAGGGCAAAGAGCGGGTTCATGCCGTAAGTAGCTGCGGCGACAGCACCCAGAAGGTAACCTTTGGCTTTCGTATTCATAGGTCGGATTTTGCGGCAAAAATAGCATTTATTTCGTCGATAGATGCTGGCCGGGCAAAATTATCATGCGATTGTCGCCCGGGAGCGCACACATCCCGCACCGGCACGCCCATTCCTGCCGGGGAAGCCCGCCGAACATTGCCGCCCGCCCGATGCGGAAACGATCCTACCGGGGCAAGACGGCCGGCACGACTTCCCTGCGGATCAAAGCCGCACGGACGAAATACTCGGGGATGCAAGCCTCGTCGAGCAGCCATTTGGGTGTGGCCGATTCGTCTTTCTTCCCCGACCAGTCGTTGTAAAACAGCCCGGCGGCATCCCGTGCGTTCCGGCGCGCCCAATCCATCCAGCGGATGAATATATCCACGTATTTCGGATCGCCGTCGAGGTCGTAGAGAGCCTGGTAACCCCGCAACAACACCAGATAGAACCATGGCAAATCACGGTTCGCGGCCGCGCCGTCCTCCGTCTCCGGCAAATAGAATTTCCGGGCTCCTTCGGCCAGCCGGCGGGCATTATCCAGATAAACCCGATCGCCGGTATATCCATACAACGCGACGGCACCCTGCAACAGCAACCCCGTATTATAGGAATAGACCGCCTTGTCCAGACGCGCTTCGGGCTGCGTGAGCCAGGAATTCCAGACGATATCCAGTTCCGGATCGTGCAGGTAGGCCTCCATCCAGTCGTAGAAATGGCGCCCGGCTGTCAGGTAATAGGGGTCTCCCGTTGCCCCGTACAGGTTGAGCGCCAGCAGCATCGCCTTACCGTTAGCGCACCCCGGCTTCTGGTTCTCTACCCCTTCGAGCCACGACACGGCGCCGTCGTGGTCGGGGCGCCAGCCGCTCAGGATGAAGGTCATCACCTGCTTGGCTTTTTCCAGGTGCGCGGGATTGCGGGTCACGCCGTAGGCCGCGACGTAGGCCAGTCCGACCAGCCCGTTGTCGTCGTAATAACGGTCGACCTTGCCCATCCTGACAGGATAGGCCTGATACCCGGCGGGCATGCGCCCGTCGTCGTAATACTGCTCAACAGCCATCACCATCGAATCGACATAGCAGCCGTATTTCACCGGATCGACTTCGGCCAGCGCGACCGCCGAGGTGAACACCCCGTCCATGGGCCACAGGAAGGAAACCTCCTGCGTGCTTTTCGCCCCGTCGTCGAAATAGTTTACATCGGGACGGTAGCTATTGGGGTAATATTCCGAAAACAGGCCGTATTCCGGCACCCGGTACATGTCCCACACCTTGCGGAACATCTCTTCGGCAAACGCATAATGCTCCCCCGTTGCGGGGGTCGCTGCCTCCTGACGGCATCCCGACAGGCAACACGCAGCACCGAAGAATGCGGCAAAAAATACATTTTTCATCTTATCGTTACATTTGAATCAGTCCCTGCCGGAACAACCTCCTCAGAATTCGAGCCGCACGACGACCGGGAAATGATCCGACGGCGTCCGCGCCTCATAGCTGTGCAACGACACCTCCTTGGGGAATGCTCCGGACTTGATCTCCTCGTCGCTGCGGGTGGTCTGCGAACGGTAGGTGTCCGTCAGCACCCCGTAATCGTGCACACGCACCGAAGGCGACACGAAAATATGGTCGATACGGCTGTCGGTTTTCAGCGTGGGGTTGAAATTGTTGAACGTCCCGTTCGGGGCATAGCGCCTGGCCGCGGTTTGATACGAATCGGCCAGTATCCCCGAGGTGGTGAAGGTCGTATAGATGGGGTTGTTCTGGTCGACGTTGAAATCGCCCGTGAGGATCACGAACTCCCTGGGGCCGCACATTTCGCGGATCTTCGCAACGACCAGTTTGGCGCTCTCCTCCCGTGCCCGGACACCGACGTGATCCATATGCAGGTTGAAGAACCAGAAACGGCGCCTGGTCTGCCTGTCCAGGAAATGCCCCCATGTGCAGATGCGGGGCAGCGCGGCGTCCCATCCCTTGTTGGGACGGTCGGTGACTTCCGAGAGCCAGAAATGGCCTTCGTCCAGCAACCGGAAACGCTCCTTTTTATAGAATATGGGGGAATATTCGCCTTTGGCCTTGCCGTCATCGCGCCCCACGCCGATATAGGCATAGCCGGGAAGCTGCGCCAGCATATCGTGCAACTGAGAGTCGAGCACCTCCTGGCTGCCGAAAATATCGAACCCCTGGAATTCGATCAGCCCGCATACCCAGGGGCAGCGGCGTTCCCAGCCGTTGCCGCGTTCGGCGTCGCCCTTATTGGCGTTACGGATATTGTAGGTGGCCACGGTCAGCTCCTGCGCAACGGCAGGGAGCATCAGCACGGCGAACAGGGCAAGGGTCAGCAATCTTCTCATAGTAATGTTTTCGGGTTAACGGAACTGGTTATTTCGGGATACAAAGATATAAAAACGGAACTGAAATTCCTCAGTCCGGATCGGGGGCATGGCAATCCGGCAGGGACAGGATACCATCGACCCGGCAGCAGCCCTCTCCGAGCCGGGGGGGGGGCGATTCCGGAATACGGCGCCCGGCTGCCGCGCGGCAAACTCACACCGAATTTCCCGGGGCCGGGCACTACCGTGCCGTAAAGGTAATAAAAACACCCGGAAAACAGCAAGGTTAACAGCCGGAAAAACAGCCGGCAGGCACAAAGGCCCGGATATTCGCGCCCGCAACATAAAAAATCGCACCTGACATGCATACTTTCAGGCCGCAGGCCGCATCGTTCGGTTATTTTTACTATCTTTGCTGAGCTAAATACCGGTACCGAATGCAACCAGTGAACCGAACCTCCGACCCCCAGGGGCAGCCCGTCAGCACGGGCCTGTCCGCAACCGGATTCCGGGAGCCGGGGTTCCTCAGCCGGGCGCAACGCAGGATCGGGAAGGGGCTCGCGCCGCAGCAACAACGCGCACCGCACGGCCGATCCCTGCGCAGACAAAATGCTGAAACCAACAAATAAATAGCAACCATGTACAGATACGACAACCGGGTGGTCATCACTCTCGATGCCGGAGGTACGAACCTCGTGTTCGGAGCCATGCAGGCCAACAAATTCATCGTCGAACCCATCACCAAGCCGTCAAACGCGGACAACCTCGACAAATGCCTCGCTACAATGGTCGAAGGATTCCAGGCAGTCATCGACCAGCTCGAAGAGAAACCCGTCGCCATCAGCTTCGCATTCCCGGGCCCGGCCGATTATCCCAACGGCATCATCGGCGGTTACCTGCCCAATTTCCCCTCGTTCCGCGAAGGCGTGGCGCTGGGGCCGTTCCTCGAATACAAATTCGGCATCCCGGTGTTCATCAACAACGACGGCGACCTGTTCGCCTACGGCGAGGCATTGGGCGGCGCCCTTCCCGAAGTAAACGCCAAGCTCGAAGCCCTGGGCTGCCCGAAACGCTACAAGAACCTGGTGGGCTACACCTTCGGTACAGGCCTCGGCATCGGCATCGTAGTGAACAACCAACTCAACCGCGGAGACAACTCGTGCGTCGAAACCTTCTGCCTGAAGCACAAGAAGATGCCGGATATCATCGTCGAGGACGGCGCTGCCATCCGCGCCGTGAAACGTGTCTACGGAGAACTGACGGGCAATCCGAACCACGGGCTCGAGCCGAAGGAGCTCTGCGACATTGCGGACGGCAAACGCGAAGGCGATGCCGAGGCCGCCCGCAAGGCCTTCGCCGAAATGGGCGAGATCGCCGGCGATGCGATGGCAACGACCATCACGCTCATCGACGGGCTGATCGTCATCGGCGGCGGAATCACGGGTGCCCGCAAATGGATCATGCCCAGCCTGCTGAAAGAGCTGCGCGGCAAGATGCACACCATCACGGACGAGGAACTGAACCGCGTGCAGATGAAGGTCTACGACCTGGACAACGAGGACGAGTTCAAGGAGTTCGCCAAGGGCGACCAGCGTGCGCTAAAGGTTTACGGCACGGATCGTTACGTGGCATACGACCCCCAAAAACGCATCGGAGTCATGATCTCGAAACTCGGGGCGAGCAATGCCATCTCGGTGGGCGCCTATGCATTTGCCCTGGGCCAGCTCGACGCACAGAAACAACAGTAATAATTCAGTGCCGCAGTTATGAAAAAGATCGTATTATATGTCCACATCGCCCTGTTACTCACAGCGGCGGGGGCGCTGTCATACATCTATTTCGCAAACGACGGCAAAACCGATACGCTCATTCAGATCACGTTCTGGCTGGTAGTGGTATCCTCTGCCCTGGGAATAATCAATTATCGGCAGACTGTTAAATAAACGAGAAAAAAATATGTATAAGTTCCAACCCATCCTCAAATCGACAATCTGGGGCGGCGAGAAGATCGTCCCCTACAAACACATCGCCTCCGACCAGAAGCAGGTCGGCGAAAGCTGGGAGCTTTCGGGCGTCAAGGGCAGCGAATCGGTCGTAGCGGGAGGCCCCGAGGCGGGCACCACCCTGCCCGGGCTGATCGCACGCCACGGCGCAGCATTGCTCGGCAAGGCCAATGCAGAACGCTTCGGACAGGAGTTCCCGCTGCTGATCAAATTCATCGACGCACGTCAGGATCTCTCGATCCAGGTACACCCGAACGATGCACTGGCATGGGAGCGCCACAAATCGAAAGGCAAGACCGAGATGTGGTACGTCGTGGGCGCCGACGAAGGCGCACGCCTGCGCTCGGGATTCGCCAAGCAGGTGACGCCCGCCCAGTACGAAGCCAGCGTCGAGGACAACACCATCACCGACCTGCTCGCCGAATATGAAATCCACCCCGGCGACCTCTTTTTCCTGCCGGCCGGACGCATCCACAGCATCGGGGCCGGGGCGTTTATCGCCGAGATACAGCAGACCTCGGACATCACCTACCGCATCTACGATTTCAACCGCAAGGATGCCAACGGCAACACCCGCGAGCTGCACACCGAACTGGCGAAGGACGCCATCGACTACACCGTACTGCCCGATTACCGGACGCATTACCAGAAGGCGCAGGATCGTGAAGTGGAACTGGTGTCGTGCCCTTATTTCACCACCTCGCTCTACGACCTGACCGAAGCGCTGACCATCGACTATTCGGCTTTGGATTCGTTCGTCGTCGTGATCTGTGTCGAAGGCAAGGGAACGATCTGCGACGACTCGGGCAACGAAATGCCGATCCACCAGGGGGAGACCGTGCTGCTCCCCGCCACGGTGAAATCGCTCCGCGCGGTTCCGGGCGGGAGCCTGAAAATGCTGACCAGCTATATCAAATAAACGGGCAACTCCCGTCGTCGAAAAATCCCCGGCAATAATTAGTTGCCGGGGATTTTATTTTCGACCAAGCGACATGTCGGTAAATTCAATAACGAACAAAACATCCGATCGTAAAAATACTTACCAAAACCCTTGTTAAAAGAAAAAAGTTTTATTTTTACGCGATTCCGTTGCAGGACTGCGTTCTTTTTAGTACCTTTGGGGTGTGCAACCGTTATAGCGCGGAAAACGCAGAAAACCGTACGCCATGAAGGAGAATTTAAGAGAGATCGCATCGAATTTCGCCTTGGAAGGCCCCATCGCGGCCATCGACTCACTGGGCGAAGGATTCATCAACGACACATTCATCGTCCGCACCGAAGCAGATGCCCCCGACTACATCCTCCAACGCAAGAACAAGGCCGTTTTCCCCGACGTGCCGGCCATGATGGACAACATCCGCCGGGTCACGGAACACATCCGCCGCGGCGTCATTGCGGCCGGAGGCGACCCGCGGCGCGAGGTGATGACCGTCGTCCCGGCAAAGGACGGGCACTTGTACCACGTCGACGCGGAAGGCGAATACTGGGCCGCGACGGTCTTCATCGACGACACGGTTGCCTACAACAAGGCCGACTCCCCGGAACTGGCCCGCAAGGGCGGCGAAGGCATCGGGAAATTCCAGTCCCAGCTGGACGATTTCACCGAACCGCTGGCGGAGACGATCAAAGGGTTCCATAACATCCGCCACCGTTTCGGACAATGGGACGCCGCCCTGGCCCGCGATGCCGCAGGGCGCAAAATGCACCTCGCGGGGGAGATCGGCTGGATCGAGTCGCGGCGCGCCGAGATGCTCTCTTTCTGGTCGAAGGTCGAGGACGGTACGATCCCTACCCGCGTGACGCACAACGACACGAAGATCAACAACATCCTGTTCGACAAACAGGGCGAGGTGCTCTGCGCCATCGACCTCGACACCGTGATGGCCTCCACGTCGC
>ERZ1027033.687-NODE-687-length-18223-cov-5.462627_pt1 | contig 18223 bp, 9 predicted proteins | sample MGYA00519444_ERZ1027033 | MGnify/ENA primary metagenome ERZ1027033 (study PRJEB26926, sample SAMN06164887) | human gut metagenome | biome: ENVO:00009003; feature: ENVO:2100002; material: ENVO:00002003 | host: Homo sapiens | place: USA | collected 2012 ...
GTAAATACCGGAGATACAACATCAATTATGCCGTTTGTGATACTGTTTGTGGCAGCTGCAGTGATCGCCGGTGTGGCTGTATTTATAAAAAAGAGAAAGAAATAAAAGAATAACACTGATTCCTCCCCCATATAGTTTAACAGGAGGGGAAGCAATGAAAGTCAGAGCAATTTTGAAATCACTATTATTTGCATATGCATTAACAGGAGTGGCATTACTGCTTTTGGCCCTGGTACTGTTTGCTTTTGATCTGGGAGAAACAGCTGTAGATGCGGGTATTATTATAATTTATGTACTTGCATGTTTCATGGGAGGCTTTATGGCCGGCAAAATTGTGCGTAAAGACAAATATCTGTGGGGTGTTATCACAGGTCTGGCTTACTATGTATTACTGTTGACTGTCTCTGTTATGGCAAAAGGCGGCTGGGATATGAGTGCAGCTCATGCAGTTACAACATTTTTTATGTGCACAGGCGGCGGAACACTGGGTGGAATGCTGTCGTAAAAAAAAGCTTTTAAAATGAAAAGATATATGATATACTATGCCAAGAATATAATTACATAAGGAGGATAGAGTTATGGAACATATCAAAACCCTGAATACAAAGAATTTACAGAACACTGTAAAAAAAGGTGGATGTGGCGAGTGCCAGACTTCCTGCCAGTCCGCATGTAAAACTTCCTGTACAGTAGGAAACCAGAGCTGCGAGCAGAAATAAGATCAGCTATGGAGAAATGAGATAAGCAGCGGAACTTTTATTCCGCTGCTTATCTTACGCTTAGAAAGGATTTTAGTAAAATGAGTCTGATTCACCGTTATAAAAGCAATGGCTTTAATATTGTACTGGATATCAACAGTGGATGCATCCATCTGGTAGATGAGGTTACATATGAGGTTCTTCCATATCTGGAAGAGGGCCTTGGCACAGAAGCTATTGCAGAGAAACTGGAAAACAAATATAACAGAGAAGATATTGAGACATCTGTAAGAGAATGTAATAAGCTGAAAGAAGATGGAATGCTTTTTACAAAAGATGTTTATGAGAATGTAATTGAAGAATTTTCAAATAACCGGCAGACCGTTGTAAAAGCATTGTGCCTGCACATTGCTCATGACTGCAATCTGGCCTGCCGTTATTGTTTTGCCGAAGAAGGCGAATATCATGGCAGAAGAGCTCTTATGTCCTATGAAGTCGGCAAAAAAGCTCTTGATTTCCTGATCGCGAACTCCGGTTCCAGAAAAAACCTGGAAGTAGATTTCTTTGGCGGCGAGCCGCTGATGAACTGGGATGTGGTAAAGCAGCTGGTAGAATACGGCAGAAGCTTAGAGAAGTCCAACAATAAAAAGTTCCGTTTTACCCTGACTACCAATGGTATCTTATTAAATGATGAGATCCTGGAGTTCGTGAATAAGGAAATGGGTAATATCGTGCTGAGTATCGATGGACGTAAGGAGATCAACGACAAGATGCGTCCTTTCCGTGGCGGACAGGGCAGCTATGACATCATTGTTCCCAAGTTCCAGAAGGTAGCGGAGAGCAGAGACCAGATGAACTATTATGTGCGTGGTACGTTCACCCACAATAATCTCGATTTCTCCAAGGACGTTCTGCATCTGGCAGATCTGGGATTCAAACAGATCTCCGTGGAGCCCGTTGTGGCACAGCCTACGGATGATTATGCCATCAGAGAAGAGGATCTTCCGATCTTAAAGGAAGAATACGATAAACTGGCAGTAGAAATGATCAAGCGTAAGAAAGAGGGCAAGGCTTTCAATTTCTTCCACTTTATGATCGATCTGCAGGGCGGTCCCTGCGTAGCCAAGAGACTCTCCGGCTGCGGATCCGGTACCGAATATCTGGCGGTTACTCCCTGGGGAGACTTGTATCCCTGCCATCAGTTCGTGGGTAACGAGAAGTTCCTCATGGGCAATGTGGATACCGGTGTGGTAAGAGATGATATCCGTGACGAGTTCAAATGCTGTAATGTCTATGCAAAGGACAAGTGTAAGAAGTGTTTTGCCAAGTTCTATTGCAGCGGCGGATGTGCTGCGAACTCCTATAATTTCCATGGCAATATCAATGATGCGTATGACATCGGCTGTGAGCTGCAGAGAAAGCGTATCGAATGTGCTATCATGCTGAAGGCTGCGGAAGCAGCAGAAGCTTCAGAAGAATAGAAAGGACAAAGGAAAGATGAAAAAAAGTAAAGCAATCATCATTCTGCTCTGCGCCCTTCTGGTCCTGCTGGGTGTCGGCTATGTGGATCTGTATGGCGTAGATGCGGAAGGAACTGCCAGTGCTTCAGACATAAGTCTGGGACTGGATCTGGCCGGTGGTGTCAGTATCACTTATCAGGTGGTAGGCGATGAAGAGCCGGATGCAACGGATATGGCAGATACTATTGCCAAGCTGCAGAAGCGTGTTGAGAACTACAGTAAAGAGGCTATTGTATACCAGGAGGGTACCGATCGTATCAATATCGAGATTCCCGGTGTAACAGATGCCAACAAGATCCTGGAAGAGCTGGGACGTCCCGGTTCCCTGTATTTCATTGCAGAGACAGACAAGGACGGCAATGCGAACTACTCTATGCAGGCAGTGACCGATGCACAGGGCAATGTAAGCTATGCGTACGCTCTGAATAAGACCATCGATGAACTGAAGGCAGATGGATCCATCATGCTGGAGGGTACAGATGTCAAGACTGCTACCGCAGGCTCTATCAAGGACCAGACGATGGGCAATTCCACTTATGCGGTAGATCTGGTGATGACGGAGGAAGGCACTAAGAAGTTTGAAGAGGCTACCAGAAATGCTTACGAGAAGGGCGAGACCCTGGGTATCTACTATGATGGATCCTTTGTAAGTGTTCCTTCCGTAAAAGGTGTGTTCTCCGATGGTAATGCACAGATATCTCCTATGAACTCCTATGAAGAGGCAGAGAGCCTGGCTTCCACCATCCGTATCGGTGGACTGAAGCTGGAGCTGGAAGAGCTGCATTCCAAGGTAGTTGGTGCACAGTTGGGTGTGGAAGCAATCTCCACCAGTTTAAAAGCAGCTGTGATCGGATTTATCGTAGTGGCTGTTTTCATGATTGCAGTATATTTCCTGCCCGGATTTGCTTCTGTCATTGCACTGGGTATTTATGTGGCATTGGTAGTATTGCTGCTGAACGGCTTTGACATAACCCTGACCCTGTCCGGTATCGCAGGTATCATCCTGTCTATCGGTATGGCAGTGGATGCCAACGTTATCGTCTTTGCCCGTATCCGTGAGGAACTGGCAACAGGCAAGACTGTTAAGAGTGCTATGCAGATCGGTTATGACAAGGCACTGTCCGCTATTATCGACGGTAACGTGACTACCCTGATCGCAGCGGCAGTGCTGTGGCTGTTAGGCCCCGGTACTGTCAAAGGCTTCGCACAGACGCTGGCACTTGGTATCGTATTATCCATGTTCACTGCACTGGTAGTGACCAAGTACATTATGAAAGCTTTCTACGCACTGGGACTGAAAGATACTAAGTGGTATGGTATCGGCAAGGAGCACAAGCCGATCAACTTCCTCGGCAAGAAGGGTATTTTCTTTGGACTGTCTCTGGCAGTGATCCTGGTTGGATTCATTACCATGGGAGTATATAAAGTAAACAGTGGTGATGCACTGAACTACAGTCTGGAGTTCAAGGGCGGTACCGCAACTACTGTTACATTCAACGAAAGCTATACCCTGGATGAGATCAATAGCCAGATGGTTCCTCTGATCGAGAGCACCACCGGCAGTGCAGTACAGATCCAGACCGTGCAGGGTTCCAATGAAGTTATCTTCAAGACCAACTCTCTGGATGTGGATCAGAGACAGGCTCTGAATCAGGTATTTGTGGATAACTTCGGCGTAGATGAGTCTCTGATTACTTCCGAGACCATCAGCTCCACCATCAGTAATGAAATGAAGTCCGATACGATCCTGGCGGTAGCAGTAGCAATCATCTGCATGCTGATCTATATCCGCTTCCGTTTCAGCGATATCCGTTTCGGTGTCAGCAGTATTGCCTGCCTGCTCCATGACGTGCTGGTAGTGATCACCTTCTACGCACTGGCGAGAGTATCCGTCAGCAATACTTTTATCGCGTGTCTGCTGACCATCGTAGGTTACTCCATCAACGCCACCATCGTAGTATTCGACCGTGTACGTGAGAATATGGCAGTCATGACGAAGAAGGATGACCTGCAGGAGGTTGTAAACCGCAGTATTACGCAGACATTATCCAGAAGCTTATTTACCTCCCTTACCACCTTGGTAATGGTAGGTGCTCTGTACATCTGGGGTGTGACCAGTATCCGTGATTTTGCATTGCCTTTGATGGTAGGTATCATCTGCGGTGCTTATTCCTCCGTATGCGTGGCAGGTGCTCTGTGGTATGTACTGAGAAAGAAATTCGCGCCGAAGGCAAAATAAGATTTCACATAGTAGAATGGAATCAAAAAAGGAGTCGGAATGAAATGTTCCGGCTCCTTTTAAAGTTAAGTTATGGTTATACATTCTGCTGCAAACTGGCAAGTTCCTTTTTCAGAGATTCAATCTCTGCGTCTTTCGCGGCATTCTCGGCAGTCAGAGTATCAATCTTCTTCAGCAGATACTGTTCCTGGAGTTCAGCATCCATTCGTGCCTGGCAGCGTTGTCTGACCATGTCATCCGCATTCAGATTATATAAAGTCTTTGTCGCTTCCATCAGGTATTCATCATTTTTAGCAGTCATAAGAATTTCCTCCCATGAAATAGACCGGAATAAAGCAGCCCATTTATCAATGCCATATGCTTTGTCAGCGTCAGTAGCCAATTCTATATGCTTTAAGTCTACCACAGAAAGTGTGAGTTTGTCACTATATTCAAAATGATCCTTAAGATTCAGTAATCGATATGTAGCATAGAACTCAGGGTGTTCCGGAAACAGGGTGTAGTCTAAAAAACCAATGTGAATTACAGGTTTTAATTCAGAATAATTTTGTCCTTTATTTAGTTGATCAAAGTTACGGCACAGATAACTCAGGGAACGTTCCGGCCAGTTGTATAGGTTATTCACCTGCATTTCCAAATTTATGAGAGTATTATTGTTCAACAAGACATTGGTATCGAGAACAAAATCTTTGTCTTCAATAGTTGCACCTAAAGTGATTGGATTGGTAATGGTGACGGACTTAATTGCGGATGGTGGCAGATGGAGCAGAGAACTGATGAGACCGATCAGAGCCTTTTGACTTAGCTGCAGGGCAGCGCGGAACATATAGTCATTGCGGAAACCGTAGTCAATAGGACCGGTAAGGTTCATGGAAAATACTTGTTTGTGTTTCATAGGCAGAATCCTCCTTAGTGTCATTAAAAGTTGCTTGAAAAATGGCGAAACGCCGGATGTAAGAAATTTAAAATAGAAATTGAATTGACTATAGCATAAAAAGAGAAGATGCACAAGAATTTTTATGGTACAATGTAATGAGTCTCAGGGAAAAACAATCGGCTGTGAAGCAGAATGTAGAGTGCGAAAGCACGAATACGTGAGCAAAATTATGAAAGTGGGAAAAGTATGGAAAAATGGTATGTAGCCGCAAAAAAGGCAGATTTTGATAAATGGGCGAAGGAATTTCATATCAGTCCGGTGACGGCGAGAATCCTAAGAAACCGGGATCTGACGGAAGAGAGTGAGATACAGAAGTTCCTCTACGGGAAACTGGAAGATTGTTATTCTCCCTGGCTGTTAAAGGATATGGATAAGGCAGTGGAGGAAATTCTAAAAGCGGTAAGGGAAGGGCTGCATATCCGGGTCATCGGGGATTATGATGTGGATGGAATCTGTTCTTCCTATATTCTGACCAAAGGTTTTCAGATGCTGGGGGCTCAGGTGGACACGGCTATTCCCCACAGAATCCATGACGGCTATGGATTGAACGAGCATCTGATCGAAGAGGCCAAAAGAGAAGGTGTCGGTATGATCGTGACCTGCGATAACGGAATTGCAGCGGCACCCCAGATCGCAATGGCAAATTCTCTCGGCATGCGGGTGATCGTTACGGATCATCATGAAGTTCCATATATAGAAGAAAACGGTGAGCGGAAGGAACAGCTGCCTCCGGCGCTGGCAGTGGTGGATCCCAAGAGAGCAGACGATACGTATCCTTTTTCCGGCATTTGTGGTGGCGTGGTAGCACTGAAACTGATCCAGGCGATCACGGAAAAGACAGGAAATCCGGGACTTGTAAATATTCAGGAGGAGTTACTGGAATTTGCGGCACTGTCTACCGTATGCGATGTTATGGAGTTAAAAGATGAGAATCGCATTCTGGTGAAGGAAGGGTTGAAGCGTATCCAGAAGGGATATAACGAAGGCTTGAAGGCGCTGATGGAAGTGAATGATATTGCGCCAGATCGGCTGAGCGCCTATCATCTGGGATTTGTGCTGGGACCCTGCCTGAATGCCACGGGAAGACTGGATACTGCCAAACGGGCATTGGAACTGCTGCAGAGCTTTACCAGGGCGGATGCCATGACTGCGGCGAGAGAGCTGAAAGACCTGAATGAGAGCCGCAAGAACCTGACAGTACAGGGAATTCAGAGAGCGGATGAGTATATTCAGGAACATCATATGGCAGAAGATAAAATTATGGTGATCTATCTGCCGGAGGTACATGAGAGCATTGCCGGTATTATTGCCGGAAAAGTCAGAGAAAAATACCATCATCCGGTCTTCATTCTGACCAAGGGAGAAGATGGAGTTAAGGGTTCCGGACGATCCATAGAAGCCTATCACATGTATGATGCCATGACGCAGGTAAAAGAGTATTTTACCAAGTACGGCGGTCATAAGCTGGCAGCGGGCCTTTCCATGCGAGAAGAGGATATTGAAGCGCTGAGAGCTGCTTTGAATAATAAATGCACTTTGACGGAGGATGATTTTATTCCGAAAGTACATATCGATGTGGCAATGCCCATGGGGTATGCGGATGATGCGCTGGCGGGAGAGTTTGCCCTGTTGGAGCCTTTCGGCACCGGGAATCCACGTCCTTTGTTTGCCCAGAAGGGGCTGGTCTTCCAGGCGGGCTTTAAAATGGGTGCCAACAAGACCTGTGCCAGATTCCGGGTGAAGACACCGGAGGGCACGACACAGACGGTGGTATTTTTTGGAGATATGGAGAAACTGGGAGCTTTCCTGGATGAAAAATACGGTGCAGGAAGTGAAGAGGCACTTTATGCCGGGAAAGGGAATTTCCCATTGTCCGTGGTATATCAGGTCAGCCAGAATACCTATAAGGGGAAAACGGAAGTACAGTTCGTCATGCAGAACTATTGTTAAATTTTTTATTTTTCGAACACAAAATGGACACATTTTCTCTGTAATATGTATTTCAGATAGTTGATGAACTCACTATCTCCCCCCCTCATAAGAAACCGAAAAGCCTTAGGTACGATGCCTGAGGCTTTTTGGTGTCCGGAGAGAAACTTACCGCAGTTTATAAAACCTCAAGACACATTTTAGAATTAAGTTAGAATTCGTACACACTCTGTACACATTTACCCTGTAATATATATTTCAGATAGTTGATGAACTCACTATCTCCCCCCCTCATAAGAAAATCGAAAAGCCTCAGGCGCAACAGCCTGGGGCTTTACGATGTCTGGAAAAGCAAAATAGTTTTTGATAATGCTTGACACCACCCGAAAGTTATGGATTATAATATAAAAATATGGATGATGCCAGGGTCAAAAGGTCTAAGCCCACATGAGCTTGCTCATAGGTGGGTGAAAGACCTTAGGACCCGCCCCGATATGAGCATAAAAGTGGGATGATAATCCCACGATATGCGAATATTGGGTAGGATTGTGGGAGTGCGTAGCACGGAACAATCCGTAGGCATCAAAGTCGGGGGGGGGGGTGATTCCGACATCATATTATAATCTTATTTAAAAAACTTATCATAAATTCCAAACAGGAAAATAAAGATCACGATCAGGGGCAGTCCGCAGGTCAGATAACCGCGCATCCAGTCGTGGACTTTTAAGCCTTTGCCGGTATTTACTTCTGCCTTATAGTTCTCCCATCCCCAGCCGTATCTGGTCACACAGAACAACAGATATACCAGAGATCCTAACGGCAGGAACAGATTACTTACCAGGAAATCTTCAAAATCCAGCACTGCTCCGCCGAAGACAGCAAAACCATCCCAGCTCCATACATTATACCCCAGTACGCAGGGTACGGACAGTACAATGATCAGGAACAGGTTCACCAGGGAAGATTTCTTACGGCTGGCACCGGTCAGTTCCATACCACAGCAGATGATATTTTCAAATACCGCCAGTACTGTAGACAGAGCTGCGAACGCCATGAACAGGAAGAACAGGCTTCCCCACAGGCGGCCGTAAGGCATATTTGCGAAAATATTCGGCAAAGTAATAAAGATCAGGCTGGGCCCGGAAGTCTGATCCACCCCATAGGTAAAGCAGGCGGGGAAAATGATCAGTCCTGCGGTAATTGCCACGAAAGTATCCAGTACCACAACTCTGACGGACTCACCCATCAGGGAATGATCCTTGCCGATGTAGCTTCCGAAGATCGCCATTGCACCAATGCCAAGACTTAAGGTAAAGAATGCCTGATTCATGGCACCTACCAGTGTAGATACCACACCAACCTCCTGCATACGTCCAAAATCAGGTACCAGATAGAACTTCAGACCTTCCTTTGCTCCCGCCATGAAGAAACTGTTGATGGCAAGTACTACCATGATGGCAAGCAGTGCGATCATCATGACTTTCGTCACACGCTCCAGACCGTTCTGCAGGCCACCGGCACATATGACGACACCGATGACTACCACCAGTACCATCCAGAACATCATGACCCCTGGATCTGCCAGCATCCGGGTAAACTGATCCGCTACCGCATCTGCGGAAAGACCGGAAAGTTTACCGGTAGCCGTCATATAAAAATAGTGTAACATCCAGCCTGCTACGGTAGTATAGAACATCATTAACAGATAACAGCCTGCCAGCGTGAAATACCCGTGGATATGCCACTTCTGTCCCGGCTTCTCCAGTGCCTGGTAAGCCTTTACGGGACTTTTCTTACTTGCTCTTCCCACAGCGAACTCCATGGTCATAATCGGCAGACCAAGGAGCACCAGGAAGATCAGATAAAACAATACAAATGCGCCACCGCCGCCCTGGCCGGCCATGTACGGGAACTTCCATACATTGCCGATACCAATGGCACAGCCGGCAGACAACAGTATAAAGCCTAAACGGGATTTCAGATTCTCTCGTTCCATTATGCGAGCTGACCCTCCAGTACTTTGGACGCTTCCGCGATCGCTGCGGGAATGCCTGCGGGATTCTTACCGCCGGCCTGCGCCATGTTCGGACGTCCGCCGCCGCCACCGCCAACCAGTGCAGCAATTCCCTTGATCAGGTTGCCTGCATGGGCACCGGCCTTTACAGCACCGTCTGTTGCCATGGCGATCATATTGACCTTGCCATCCTGTGCAGAGAGCAGTACGACAACGCCTTCACCAAGCTTATCCTTGAGTTGGTCACCCAGGTCTCGCAAGCCATTCATATCCACACCGTCTACGCTGGTTGCCAGAAGCTTTGTTCCCTTGACTTCCACTGCCTGATCCATGACATTGCCCAGTGCGGACTGTGCCATCTTGGCTTTCAGGGATTCGTTCTCAGCATTCAGAGCCTTCAGTTCTGCCTGCATATGCTGGATCTTCTCGGTCAGGGCTGCCGGAGCTGCCTTTGCGGCTGCGGCTGCCTTATTGAAGTTCTCTTCCATAGCCTGATAGTATGCCATCACGTTGGCACCGGTCAGTGCTTCGATTCTTCTGACGCCGGCAGCGACACCGCTCTCGGACAGGATCTTGAAGTAACCGATCTCACCGGTATGCTTTACATGAGTACCACCACACAGTTCCTTCGAGAAGTCTCCCATGGATACCACGCGGACAGTATCGCCGTATTTTTCTCCGAACAGAGCCATAGCTCCGCTCTTCTTCGCATCCTCGATGCTCATGATATCAGTAACAACTGCAATATCCTCTGCGATCTTCTCGTTGACCAGAGCCTCTACTTTAGCGATCTCTTCTGCAGTCATAGCCTGTCCGTGGCTGAAGTCAAAACGGGTTCTTGCGCCGTCCTGGTAAGAACCCTGCTGTTCTACATGATCACCCAGTACGATCTGCAGTGCCTTCTGTAACAGATGGGTTGCGGAATGGTTCTTACATACGCTCTTTCTGTTGTCGGTATCCACTGCCAGCTCTGCCTTGTCTCCCACAGTAACTGTTCCGGATACGACCTTACCCACATGTCCGATGCGTCCGCCTGCGATCTTCACGGTCTCAGTCACTTCAAAAGTACCGTTTTCGGTGCGGATCACACCAAAGTCACCCTTCTGTCCGCCCATGGTAGCATAGAACGGAGTCACATCGGTGATCAGTGTACCGGTCTCACCTATCTTTAAGGTGTTTACCAGTTCAGTCTCGGTGGCCAGTGCTACTACTTTTCCTTCTGCGGTCAGCGCATCATAACCTACAAATTCGCTGATGATCTTGTCATCCAGTCCATCGAATACACCTGCTGCGGTGGTAATCTTCTGGGAGAAGTTCTGTCCTTCTCTTGCCTTCTGCTTCTGCTCTTCCATGGCAGCGGCAAAGCCTTCCTCATCTACGGTCAGATTCTCTTCCTGTGCCAGCTCTACAGTCAGCTCCAGAGGGAATCCAAAGGTATCATATAAGTAGAATGCGGACTTGCCGTCGATCTCCTTTTTACCTTCACTTCTCTTCTGCTCCAGAATCTTCTGCAACTCCTTCATGCCGTTCTCCAGAGTGCTCTCGAAACGTGCGATCTCCTTCTGCAGTTCGCTCAGAATGAACTCTCTGTTCTTTTTCATCAGAGGATAACTTTCTGCATAGATCTCATCAATGTACATGGCAGCAATGTGCAGCAGCTGCTCTGTAGTCATATTCAGGGTACGTCCGTGTCTTACCGAACGACGGATCAGACGACGGAGAATATAACCGGCACCGGTATTGGAAGGAAGCAGCTTTGCTTCGTCACCGATCAGCATTACACTGGTACGCAGATGGTCTGCCAGAATACGCATGGATCTGGTCAGCTTTTCATCCGCATTGTATTTCACACCGGAAGCCTCTTCAATGTAAGCGATCACCGGGGCAAACAGGTCTGTCTGGTATACATCTCTGGTACCGTTTAAAAAGGCCAGAATACGCTCCAGGCCCCAACCGGTATCCACGTTCTTCTGCTTTAAGGGGGTCAGATGACCGTCATGATGCTTCTCATACTGCATAAATACATCATTACCCAGCTCCGTGTATTTACCGCAGTCACAGCCGGGTCCGCAGTTCGGTCCGCAGTCCGGTCTGTCTGCAATATAGAACATCTCACTGTCGGGACCGCAGGGGCCGTATTCCAGTCCCCACCAGTTGTCATCGGCAGGCAGATAATATACATTCTCCTTCTTGAAACCGGAAGCGATACGGTAATGTGCGCCTTCCTCATCTCTGGGTGCATTCTCGTCACCGGCAAATACAGTAGCAGCCAGATGGTCGGCATCAAATCCGAATACCTGTGTCAGTAGTTCGAAACTCCACTGGCAACGCTCTTTCTTGAAATAATCTCCCAGGCTCCAGCTTCCCATCATCTCGAAGAAAGTCACATGGCTCTTGTCACCTACGGAATCGATATCGTTGGTACGAACGCAGCCCTGCACATTGCAGAGTCTGGTACCCAGAGGATGCTTCTGCCCCAGCAGATAAGGCATCAGAGGCTGCATGCCCGCTACGTTGAACATAACACCGGTGGATCCGTCAGATACCAGGGATACTGCTCCCACATCCACATGGCCACGGTCTATATAAAATTGTTTCCAAGCTTTTCTCAGCTCATCAGAAGTGAATTGTCTCATTCTCTCGGTCTCCTTGTCTAAAAATTACACCTTTCGGAAAATAAACCTACATTTCTACATTATAATGTTATCGTTTCGCCGCGTCAAGGATAAAACATCACTCATCCTCGTCTTCCAGGATCTCGTTCAATGCCTCTCTGGCCTCCTCGATCTCCTCTTTTTTGCCCTTTTTCAATGCAGCCTCGAAAACAGTGATATAACGATCCAGTTCTTTTCTCCGGTCTCCCAGTGCTTCCTCATACATCCGCTCCGCTCTGAGAAGCACCAGACGGTTCTCCTCCAGGTCTCTGGGCTGGATCTTCAGGTAGGACAATTCTTCCATTCGCTTCTGGATCTCATCATCCGTCATCTGGTTGTCCTGTCCCTTGATGATCATTTTCTGGGTCAGTCCGGTGGATACCACCTTGACTTCCACTTCCAGCAGGGAATTGATGTCATAGGTGTAAGTCACATCCACGGCTTCACTGCCTCTGGGCCCCTTGGGAACATCAATGTTCAGTTCTCCCAGAAACAGATTATTTCTGGCGAAACGGCTCTCTCCCTGCAGTACCCGGACGCGCACCTTGTCCTGATTGTCTCTGACAGTGTACAACCGCTCCGTATGACTGGCGGGGATCACGGTGTTGCGCTCAATGATGGGACAGAAACGGCCGTCTTCAAATTTGCCTTCCTCGTATTCCACCACGACTTCCGTTCCCAATGTAAAGGAGCATACATCCGTCAGAATGACTTCCTTTACCTCCTCCCGGCGTTCCTTCATGGCCGCCTGGATCGCCGCGCCCAGTGCCACGGCTTCGTCCGGGTTCAGTCTTGTATCCGGGAATTTGCGGAACAGCCTGATCAGGAAATCCCTGACCACCGACAGTCTGGTGGCTCCGCCGATCAGCAATACCTCATCGATGTCCGACAGCTTCAGTCCTGCATCCGCCAGACTCTTCTTCACCGGTTCCCTGATCTTCATTAGCAGTTCTTCGCACTCTTCCTCATATTCTTTTAAGGTGATCTCTGCCGTTTTGTTCTCTTCACCCAGCATAAGTTCCATGGTCACCGCAGTCTGATCACTGATTCCCCGCTTGGCTTCTTCTGCCTTTTTATAGAGACGCACCTGTTCTTTCTCCGACAGATCCTTATAATGCAGTCCTGTCTTTTGCAGAAAAAGTTTCGACATCACTTCCGTGAAATCTTCACCGCCAAGATAATTGTCTCCGGCTACCGCCCGCACCTCCAGAATATTGTGATACAGCTCCAGAATGGAAACATCAAAAGTTCCGCCGCCCAGGTCAAATACCAGAAATCTGGTGTCTTTTTCTTTTTCGTACAGGCCGTAGGCCACCGCCGCTGCAGTAGGCTCCGAGATCATACGCTCCACCTTCAGCCCGGCCAGTTCTCCGGCCCGCTTGGTGGCTTTTCTTCTCTTGTCGTCAAAATAGGCCGGTACACTGATCACGGCCTCTGTGACTTCTTCCCCCAGATAGGCTTCCGCATCTTCTTTCAGATAACGCAGGATCATGCTGGACAATTCTTCTGGGCGGAACTTTTTGCCGGACAGGTCATAAGTGCGATCCGTTCCCATGCTGCGCTTAAATGCCTGCGCCACACTGTCGGGATAGAGGTTTCTGCGTTCCTGTGCCGTCTCCCCCACATAGACATTGCCGTTCTCATCCACGCTGACCACAGAGGGGGTCAGATGTTTTCCCAGACGGTTGGGGATGATCACAGGTCCTTCCTCCGTAAATGCTGCCACCAGACTGTTGGTGGTTCCCAAATCGATTCCGACTATCATATGTTTTCTTCTCTCTTCATTTTAATTTTTTACTTCTTCCCGAACAGCCTCTGCCAGAATCCCCGTTTCTCCGGCTGCGGCTTTTCCTTGTGAAAAGCGGCTACGGCAGGATCCGTATCCTTCGTCACCTGTTCCGAATGATACCGGTGCCAGATGGCCTGCAATCCCATTCCGGGATGTTCCTGCATCTGCTCTTTCAGCCGCTCCAGTGCTTCTTTCTCCCGGCCCTTTTTCAGCATCTGCAGTATCCGTACCATCTCCAGTTCCTCGCAGACGGGATGTACACAGCCATGGCAGAAGGAACAGTCTTTGTCCAGTTGCAGGAGCGTATCCTGTTCCTCATCGGTGGCCGTATAATATCCCGCCAGATATTCGTGTACGATCCGAAGCTTCGGATATTTCAGATACACATCCTTGCCGCTTTTATCTTCTCTTTCCATGCAGGCTTTCAGCGCCTGTGCATAGTCAGCACCTTTCTTCTTATCTCCGTACAGGATGCATGCCAGGATCAGGTCCGCAATGTCATCCTTTTTGCTGAGATCCTCCTTATTGAAGATCAGTGCCTTATCCATATTCTCGATGGCCACCTTTCCGGAACCACAGATCAGCCCATACCATCCCAGATGGAAAAAGTAATCTTCGAAATACTCCTGGGTATTCCCGGTATTTTTCCCAAGCAGTTCGATCTTCTCCGGCCACGATGTCAGAATATTTCCGGCGATCGTCTTTTCCCCGCACCAGACACACAGATCCAGCTTTTCTCCTGCCGCATCCAGTACATTGACGAATGCCTTCTCCAGAACTTTTAATCCCTCCGTAGTCTTGTCATTGCAGGCCAGACATCTGGCGAAATCCCTCATACGGTTCCGGTCCCGGTCTCCGGCACTTCCCATCATCTCACGGTATCTCCGGTAAAACTGTTCCGCCATTTCCGTATTGCCCAGCAAAAAATAAATTTCTGCCTGTTCCGCAATCAGTTCCGGCCAGGCATGATTCTGTGTTCCGCTCTTTTCATAGAAAAAAACACATTTTCTCAGGCAGATCATGGCTTCATCGTATTTGCCGCGGCATCTGTGGATCCGTGCCAGTCCTTTCCAGGCAAAAGGATTGGCCGGGTTCGTGGAAAGCGCCTTTTCATAATCCACTTTTGCCGCCTCCAGACAGCCTGCCGCATTATGAAAATCTCCCCGCTCCACCAGTAAAAATTCACAAGGGTAGGCATACAGATATTCCGTAATGATCGGAAGTCCTCTCCGGTAAAATATGGTCTTGCCCGCTTCCAGTCTGCTCAGATATTCCTTCCGGAATTTATCTATGGCGTGGTTCATCTGTTCCTGGGGAAGCCCCGTATTGGTCAGCTGCCATTCATAGGCATCCAGGATCACACTTTTGACATTATTATCCTTCGCCTGTTGTAACAGTTCCTTCAGTTCCTCCGGATGTGTCAGATCCATGTACACCTTTGCCATCATTTCATAGGCCTTGACATAGGTTGGAAAATAATTTAGACAGGCTCTGCCGTTCTGGATCACCCCTGCTGCATTCCACTGCCTCTTCGCCGCTTCCAGTTCGTTGGCATATGCAGCGTAAACCTGATAATCCCCGATCAGTTTCTGGGATATCTCCGCACAGCGTTCATACTCTTCCATCTCCACATAGATCTGTGCCTTTTCGATCAGCATACCGATATCCTTCGGTGTTCCGGTCTCGGCTTTTTCCGCTTCCGCAATGGCTTCGGCGAATTTTTCCGGCTGTACATAGCCATAAGCCCGATAGCACTGCATCCGGATCATATGTGACTGTCGGATCCGGTCTCTGTCTTTTTCCTCCTCTTCGGCATCTGTATCCCAGAGGATCTTTTTCTCCAGGCTTTCTTCCCATTTGGCTGCCGTGGAAATTGCCTTCTCATATTCTGCCGCTTCTGCCAGCAGTTTTGTCATAAGTCCCAGATATTCCTCACACCTGTCCGCAGGAACTTTTGCTTCCAGTTCCCTGACCGTGCGGATTCCCAGATCGGTCCTGCCATCCTGCAGATAACACCAGCCCAGATCCAGTCCCAGACCGGGATCATGGTTCTGCGCATATTCCCGTTTCATTTCCCGTTCCAGTTCGGTGTTGATCTTCTGCAGTGTCTCCAGAAATGTGTCGTCTCCGCCTACGGAAAGAATCTCTTCCGCACATTTTTTTGCCTCTTTATAGTTCCCCTGCTCATAATACCAGTCCGTCAGGCGCAGGTTCGCCATGTAGTGTTTCGGCAGCTTCTCCCGAAGACTCTCATAAATAGCAGACGCTTCTACGCGCCCTTCATTTCTCCACAGTATTTCCGCCGTATTGTAAGCGATCAGATCATCCTCCGGATATTTTGCAGACAGTTTCTTTAACAAAGTAATGGCTTCTGCGGTCTGTCCCTTTCCTTCATAGAGGGACGCACGGCAGATCTCCATAACAGGGTGGGTAATCCCCAGAGCATCCCCACATCCGATCATCTGCTCCGCTTCCTGTAATTTTTTCTCCTGCAGCGCCTGATAAGCTCTGTCATAATATTGCAGAAACTGATCGTAATCCGCATCTTCCGCACCACGGAACTCGGAAAAATCCACTTCTTCCCCGGATTCGCACTTATGTACCATATAGCTTACAAACTGTGCCGGAAAGCGCTCTCTGAAGGCCCCCGCATTCTGTACAATGTGGATTTTCTCATCCAGAAGCTTCCAGATTGCGGTCGGCAGCTTATAATGTTCCATCAGAAAACGAAGCAGATAAGTGGTGCAGTTTTCCTCTTCCTCCAGAGAAAGAAAGTCATCCGCCTCAAAAAGCGCTTTCCATTTTTCCACATCACAGCGGTCCGTAATATTCTCATAGACCTTCCGAACACCACGTACCCACTGTCCTGCCGGAGTATCGTCCTCCAGCGTCGGTTCCGCCTCCTCGTTCTCTTCTGCATCCGGCGTTCCGGCATAGCGGCAGGCCTCCTCATAAGCCATCCGCAGTCGCTTGAAGCCTTCCGGATCATCCTCCGGATTCGTTACCGTCAGCTTGTCACGATAGGCATTCTTCAGTGCCCTTTCGTCTTTTGTCTGTTCGATTCCCAGAATCTGAAACACTTCGATCGGTTCCACGCTGTCCCCTCCACTGTAAGTATCAAAGTTTTCGTACCAATAGAAAAAGATATTGAAAAGGAGCAGAAAAATCTTTCTGCTCCTGAATAGTGATCTTAGAATGTAAACTTATCTGCAAAGTAAGCATCCAGATCTTTGATAGCAACACGCTCCTGCTCCATGGAATCACGGAAACGTACGGTAACGCAGCCATCTGTCTCGGAATCAAAATCGTAAGTTACGCAGAAAGGAGTTCCGATCTCGTCCTGACGACGATATCTCTTACCAATGTTTCCTCTGTCATCAAATTCACAGTTGTATTTCTTGGAAAGCTCTGCGTAGATCTTCTCCGCACCCTCGTTCAGTTTCTTGGACAGAGGCAGCACACCGATCTTTACCGGTGCCAGTGCGGGATGGAAATGAAGCACAGTACGAACATCGCCGCCCTCTAACTCTTCCTCGTCGTAAGCTGCACACAGGAATGCCAGAACCACTCTGTCTGCACCAAGAGAAGGCTCAATAACGTAAGGGATGTATTTTTCCTTCTTCTCATCATCGAAGTAAGTCATATCCTCGCCGGAGGTATTGGCATGCTGGGTCAGATCATAATCGGTTCTGTCCGCAATACCCCACAGTTCGCCCCATCCGAAGGGGAACAGGAACTCAATATCGGTGGTTCCCTTACTGTAGAAGCACAGTTCCTCAGGAGAGTGATCACGAAGTCTCATCTCGTCTTCCTTGATGCCAAGAGACAGCAGCCAGTCACGGCAGAAGCCTCTCCAGTACTGGAACCACTCCATATCGGTGCCGGGCTCGCAGAAGAACTCCAGCTCCATCTGTTCAAACTCTCTGGTACGGAAAGTGAAATTGCCGGGTGTGATCTCGTTACGGAAGGACTTACCGATCTGTCCGATACCGAAGGGAATCTTCTTGCGGGAAGTTCTCTGTACATTTTTGAAGTTAACAAAAATACCCTGTGCGGTCTCGGGTCTTAAATAAACCGTGTTCTTGGCATCCTCGGTAACCCCCTGAAAGGTCTTGAACATCAGGTTGAACTGACGGATGTCGGTGAAGTTGTGCTTGCCGCAGGTAGGACAGGGAACATTGTGCTCCTCGATGAAATTCTTCATTTCTTCCTGGCTCCATGCGTCCACACTGCCTTCAATGGCAATGCCGTTCTCCTCACAGAAATCCTCAATCAGTTTGTCTGCACGGAAACGCTCATGACACTCCTTACAGTCCATCAGAGGATCGGAGAAACCACCCAGATGTCCACTGGCCACCCAGGTCTGGGGATTCATCAGGATCGCACAGTCCACACCCTGTCTCTTATACACATCTCCGAGCCCACGAGACCGGAGCCTATCTC